>OLXK01000105.1_pt1 | contig 93962 bp, 89 predicted proteins | sample 1674321 | NCBI WGS metagenome assembly OLXK01 (sample SAMEA103958162, study PRJEB25191) | human gut metagenome | reverse complement strand
ATTATAAAGCCGCTATCGAGAAAAGAAATAGGTGGCTTGCAGAAAATTGCGATTTAATGATTATATATATTGAAAGAGAGAATGGTGGCGCGTATAAATGCTATAAGTACGCAAGAGAACTTGGTGTTCAGATTGTAAATATAGCAGACAAAATACATAACGAAAAACAATAGAATTTGTTAGAAGAGATGCTTTTTGGACAAATTTATGGTAATTTGAGCCAAAAACATCTCTTTACTTTTTCAAATACACTTGAAAAAGATATGCAGTTATGCTATAATATTTGCGTTAGCATATCCGAAGATGGAGGGTGTATTATGACATTCGCTGAAAAAGTTAAAGAAGCGAGAAAACAATTAGGTCTTAGCCAAGAGAAATTTGCGGGGAAAATGGGTGTATCCTTTTCGACTATCAACAGATGGGAAAAAGGACGTTTCCTTCCAAGCTATTTGCCTCAGGCTCAATTTGACTCTTTCTGTAAGGATAATGGAATAGTGTTTAATGATACAGGAGAGAGAGAATGACATATAGTCCTATCGCTGAATTAAGAAATAGAAGCCCATATTCGGGAACAGGTTCACTAACAAGAGAGCAGTTCTTATTTTTTGAAATGAGAACTACCGCAAAGTTGATGACTGAGGGATTATCCGACGAAGAAATTCATCAACGTATTTATGAGGATAAGCTGATAGATTTGATACGGATTTATTTTCAGGATACGGCGGCAAAGGGCATAACAGCAAGAAACCAGCTTATCGAGATAGCAACGGCTTCCCTGTCCGACCTGATGAAAGAACACCCGGAACACCGGGCGGAAGCAAAGCAGGATTTACAGCTTTTGAACGCCCAGAAGATGGGGGAACATGAGGCGGAGATTGAGAAAATCAAAAATGTGTTCCTTGCTATCCTGCGGGATATTAAGAAAGACATTGATAACGGAGAACAGCCGGGGGAAGCTGTGACCGCCGCTATGTTCCAAGCCATGCGGGACGCACTGTCGGAGCAGAAGCAAAACCCGCTTTCCATTGACGATGTAACAGCAATGATAACCGGACAGATCGGACAGCTTGCGCCGATGGACGAAGAAACTGCCGACCTGTTCCAGCAGCTGGCGAAGAAAATGATGACGCAAATGTTAAAAGATAGTGATGAGAAAAAAGGAGATTGATTTTATGAAAAAGATACTTTCATGCTTTTTAGTATGTGCTTTTTTATGTACGGGTTTATATGGGTGTGGTAGTAAAAAAACAGAGCTGATTGAAGAAGCCAAAGACCTAACACTTTCCCAAGAAATTTCGATAACCCCCGAACAAAATGATTATGGAATACCCGCATATAATTTTTTAAAACATATTCAATCAAACTATCCGGGGCGCGTTGCTGGCACTGAAAAAGAAACGGAAATGGCTGTATTTATTTTGTCCGTCCTCTTAAATGGTGGATATGCGGAAAGCGACATAGCTATAGAGTCTTTTGAAATAGATGATTCCACGCCTATGATGGATGAAGCCATACAAAATGTATTCGATGGAGGTGAAAAAAGTAATTCAAGTCAAAATATTTTGATAACCAAAAAAGGAGAAAGCGAAAAAACGATTATTGTTGGCGCACATTATGATAGTGCTGGAACACATGGTGTAGATGACAATGGCTCCGGCGTATCTGTTGCTTTGGAAAATGCCCTGCGAATGGTCAACACTCCAACATACTATACTATTCAATATGTATTTTTCGGTTCAGAAGAACCGGGAATGTATGGCTCAAGGGCATACGTTGAATCACTTTCCGAAAAGGAAAGAGAAAATATTATATTGATGATAAACATTGATACTGTCCTCGCTGGGGATTACCTTTATTTGTATGGCGGTAAGGTGAATGATAACGGCACTGTTGATAATACCGAAGCAGTATTTAAAGCCTACGAAATTGTTAAGGAAATTGGCTTGAACATACAATTACCACCAGACGGAAATAACGATTATCCCTATCCTACAGGTCAAAAAAGAAGCGACCACGCACCGTTTAATGACATAGGAATTCCGTACATATATTTTGAAGCAAACAACTGGGAAAATGGTTCTCCTGTCGAAACAGAAAAGAATGGATTGATAATGCATACAGATATGGATGATTTGGATTTTATTGAAAATGAATATAGCGGACGTGTCCAAAATACACTCAGCAGCTATTCAATATTATTATATTCTTTACTTCAAGAAAACAACTGGGAGCAATAACACAAATGGATAGCAAAGACATCCGAGCCAGTCAACGGTCAAGATGAACGGCGCATTTCATGCACCGCCGTTGACAGTCCCGTCTGTCTTTGCTGATAGGCAATCAAGGCGGGAAAGCCCTAAAATGGCTTCCCGCCCATTTCAATTTTTAGAGAAAAACGCTCCAAAATCAGAAAGAGAGCGGCCAAGCACTTTGCGGGATTGGCCGCCTTGTCCACCCATTCAGCGGGACGGCGGGTGGCGGTCAAGGCCGGGTGTAAATCCGTTCATTTCAGCCTTGACGGTTGCCCGTTGTCTTGCTGATTTTCCGGGAGTGTGGCCACAACTTCGGGACATTTTGTCCACAAGTCGGAGCGTAGGACGAGGGACGGGGGCTTTCATATACGCCCTGTCTGCTGATGAAAACAGACCTGCGCTTGTGGCTCCACGCCACACAAGCACAGCCCTGTTTTCCTGCCGCTTCAAATGCCCTTGCCCTCCCCGGCGGCAACGGCATTTTCACGGCAACGCCGACAGAGCGTATAACACACTACACTTTGCTTCGCAAAGTCGTGTGCCAAATGGGGGCGTTGCCCCCTTTGGAAACCCCCACAAGAAAAGGCGGTACGCTACCCCTCCACGGGGCGCATACCGCCTTTTCTTGTTATCCAGCCCTCCGGCTGTATCGGTTGAGCAAAAGTCCGCGTGGGATTGATGTGGTATCTTTAACTTTGGGAAACTCCGGTTTCCCATTTGCTGACCGCCGCAGCGGACACGCCCACGGCGCCCGCAAGCGCCTCCTGCGTTATGCCCCTTTGCCTTCGCAGGGCCGCAATGGTTTCACCGATCTTCCATTCCATTCGTTTCGTCCTCCCTTTTTGCTTTGGCGGCCGCCTGCTTTTATGATACCCGCACGGTACAAAACGCGCAACGGAGGCGCATTCAACCTTTGGTGTGAATTTGTTGAAGGGCGTTCAAGCCGCTTCCCTCCTTCTCTGCCGGTTTGACATTCTGCCGCCCGGCAGGTACAATGAGTGCAAACTTCAAGGCGCTGTTTTCTTCGCAGCAAGCCTGATGGGAGGCTGGCAATGATTTGCTCCGATCCACAGTCGGTAAGCTGCTTTTCCATTCCGCAATCTCGCTACAATATTTCCTGTAAGCTATATGCACCATCGTCAGAAGTGCCGCGCCTTGCCGTGCTTGGCGTTCACGGATTCGGCGGAGATAAGGAAAGTTCCGCACTGCAAGCCCTCGGGAATGTGCTCACGGCGCATGGCGGCGCGCTGCTGTGCTTCGATTTTCCCGCGCACGGCGCAAGCAACGCAGCAGACGCTCAGCTGAGCGTGGAACATTGCAAGCTCGACCTGCTTGCAGCCTATGCCTGCCTGCGGGAGCGTTTTCCCAAAGCGCCGACCGGCCTGTTCGCCACAAGCTTCGGCGGATACGTTTCGCTGCTTTCCCTTTCGGCGTTGCAGCCGATGCCCGCCCGCCTTGTGTTGCGGGCCCCCGCCGTTCAAATGGCGAAAACCTTCCGCACGCGGATCCTGCGGGACGGTTTTGCGGAATATGAAACGAAGCGGAGCGTTTCCTGCGGCTTCGAGCGCAAAATGCGGGTGCCGTATTCCTTCTATCGGGAATTGCAGGCCAATAACGCCGCTTCCGTCATCCCGGCGGTTCCCACGCTTCTGCTCCGCGCAGGCGCAGACGAACTGATCGAGCCTGACGATCTTTCCGCCTTTGCGAAGAACGCTCCTCTAATTCAGCTCGTAGATATCGCCGGCGCCGGGCATCGTTTCAAGGAACCCGGGGCGCTGGATCGGGTAATCGACGCCGCCGCGGAATGGCTGCTTCAGGCGGCATCCGGCTGCGCCGGCTCGGAAAAGGCCGCTCTATTTCCGCTCGGAATACAGCGATAAGGAACAGGAGGCTGCTTCATTGAAACAATGGAAAGATACCTATCTCGCACCCGCCTCCTTTTACGGAAAGATCGGGCGCATTGCTTTGCCCATCGCCGGGCAGCAGATCCTCAACCAGGGCGCCGGCTTTGTGGACACCATCATGGTAAGCCATGTGGGCGGCGTGGGTGCGGTCGCCGTTGCCACACAGCTTGACATGCTGCTTGGCCCGGTTTCTTTCGGCATCAACTCCGGCATAAACATCTACTCCTCTCAATTCTTCGGCGCAAAGGATTGGAACTCCCTTAAAAAGTGTTTTGGCTTCCAGGTCATGCTCAACCTGCTCGGCGCGCTGCTGTTTTTCCTTGTAGCGCGATTTGCCGGGCACGGCGTGCTGCGTTTTTATGCGAGCGGCGACGCTTCGCTGATCGGCCTTGGATGGCAGTATTTGCGCATCGCCTGCTTCGGCTATTTCTTCAATGCGCTCATCAGCGCGTTTTCCTTCATGTACCGCAGCATCCAACAGACCCAAATTCCCATGATGATCGGGATCGGGGTAAACATACTCAATGCCTGTTTGAATTACCTCTTGATTTTCGGCAAACTCGGCCTGCCGCAGATGGGGATAGCGGGCGCAGCGCTCGCAACCGTCATCGCCAACGCCTGCGGCGCCCTTGCGCATATCGTCTATGCCGTTGTTACGCAACAGCCCTTCCTCGGCTCCTTCCGGGAGATGACAGCCTGGAGCGGTACCTTTATTAAGCCCATTGTGAAACGGATGCTGCCCCTCATTGCCAACGAAGCCATTTTCGGCCTTGGCAACACCATGTATGTGAAGGCATATGGCCTTCTCAGCCCCGATGCGCTGTCGGTTTATAAAATCGGCAATACGGTTGGCAGCTTCTTCTATGTTGCGGTACAGGGAATCAACAGCGCGGTGGGACTCATCGTCGGCGAACAGTTGGGGCGCGGCGACCTTGCGGAAGCAAAGCGCTGTGTAAAGTATCTGTTCCCCGTATCCGCCGTGCTTGCAGCCTGCGTAGCGCTCTTGATTTCCCTCTTGGCGCAGCCGCTCGTGAGCCTCTTCGGCCTGACCGATGCTTCCATCGCATCCGGCGCGGTGCTCATGGTGCGGCTGTTCTCCGTGCGCATCGCTGCAAGGCTCTTCAACGTCATCTTCATGTCCACCATCCGGGCCGGGGGAGATTCCGTTTTCCTGATGTTCCTCGACTGCGGGATCGTCTGGCTTGTGGGCGTTCCGCTTGCGTTCCTTTCTGTTTATGCGTTCCAGGTTACCTCGATTGCCGCCATGTTTGCCATCATCCAGTGCGAACAGTTGGTGCGTATGCTCATCGGCTATCGCCGCTACAAGCAGGGCAAATGGTGCCGCAACCTGACGGCGGAAACGCAGGGGTAACCCGGAAATGGTTTGGGGCCGCAGTGCATTCACTGCGGCCCCATTGTATTTCTTCTGCTGAATTGTTTTACGCCTTCGGCCCCGCGTTCACAATGTTTGCGGGCATGTTGGAATACTTTTCAAAGTTCTTCACAAAGCGCGCTGCAAGATCCTTCGCCGTGGCTTCGTATTCCGCCTGATCCTTCCAGAGCCTGCGCTGGCTCAGGAACTCATCCGGCACGTTCGGGCAGGTCTTTGGCACCATCACGTTGAAGATGGGGTCAAGCTCAAACTCCGCCTTCTCAAGCTCGCCGTTGAGCGCCGCCGTGACCATCGCGCGGGTGTAGCGGAGCTTCATGCGGGAGCCGACGCCGTATTTGCCGCCTGCCCAGCCGGTGTTCACAAGGTAAACCTTCGCATCGTGCTCCTCGATCTTCTTGCCGAGCATCTCCGCATAGAAGGACGGATGCAGCGGCAGGAACGGCGCGCCGAAGCAGGTGGAGAACGTCGTCTGCGGTTCCACGATGCCGCGCTCCGTGCCAGCGAGCTTGGAGGTATAGCCGGAAACAAAGTGATACATTGCCTGGTTCTTATTAAGCCGGGAAACCGGAGGCAGAACGCCGAAGGCATCCGCCGTCAGGAAGATGACCGTCTTCGGGTGACCCGCCACGCCGGGGATTACGCAGTTGGGAATGTACTCCACCGGATAGCCCACGCGGGTGTTTTCGGTGAGCGTCGCATCCGCAAAATCGAACTCGCGGGTTTCATCGTCCATGATGACGTTTTCAACAAGGGAACCGAATTTGATCGCATCCCAGATCTGCGGCTCATTTTCCTTGGAAAGGTTGATGCACTTGGCATAGCAGCCGCCTTCGATGTTGAAGCAGCCGGTATCGCTCCAGCCGTGCTCGTCATCGCCGATGAGCATGCGGTTCGGGTCGGCGGAAAGGGTGGTTTTACCCGTGCCGGAAAGGCCGTAGAAAAGCGCCACGTCGCCGTCCGCACCCACGTTCGCGGAGCAGTGCATGGAAAGCACGCCCTGTTTGGGCAGGAGATAGTTCATCACGGAGAACACGGACTTTTTGATTTCGCCTGCATACTGGCTGCCTGCGATAACGACCATGCGTTTGTCAAAATTGACGAGGATCGCCGCCTCGGAGTTGACGCCGTCCACCTCGGGGATGCACTTGAAGCCGGGCGCCGCGATCACGGTGAAGCCGGGCACAAAATCCGCAAGCTGTTCCGCCGTCGGGCGCACGAGGAGCTGGTGGATGAAGAGGTTCTGGCTTGCAAGCTCGTTGATCACACGCACGGGCAAATGATGCTTCTCATCCGCACCGGCAAAGCCGTCGAACACGAAGATGTCGCGGCCCTGCAAATATGCCATCATGCGGTTATAGATGCCCTCGAACTTTTCAGGGCTGATGGGCACATTCACCTTGCCCCAGTCGATGTCGTCGTGGATTGCGGGCGTATCCACCACAAAGCGGTCGTTCGGGGAACGACCGGTATATTTGCCGGTCGTTACAACGAGCGCGCCGGTGTTTGCAAGCTTGCCCTCCCCACGCGCAAGCGCGTGCTCCACAAGCTGCGCCGGGGTTAAGTTGCGGTAAACCGCCTTCGGCGCGATGATTCCAAGGGATTCGATGTAGGCCTTCATCTCGATACTCCTTTGCATTTCGCTTTTTGTTCTTAATATTATTGGGATGGCGCTAAAATGCGCCAAAAAGCAATCTCTTTGCGGCGCGTTCAGGCATTGTCCCTGCGCCATGCGCCTTCAAAAACAATCTTTCCAAGCGGAACACGCGGCCGGGCAGACGGCGCCTCATCCGGCACGCCAAGCGGCGTGATGGCCACGACCTTCACCTCGCGCGGGATGCCGAGCAGGTTGCGCACCGGGTTTTCCGGAAAATAGCCCACCCAGCAGGTGCCAAGCCCTTCCGCCGCAGCGGCAAGGACGAGGTGTTCCATGCTGATGCCGCAATCCACCAGATAATATTCCTTGCCCGCGTTGAACCCGCTGTCGGACGGCTCAGCGCAAAGCACAAGCGCGTAAGGCGCCTTTTCATAGCACTCCACAGATGGGTTATCGATCAGCTCGCCGAGCGTTTTGCGCGTTTCGGGATCGGATACGACGATGTAGCGGTGACACTGGCGGTTGCACCAGGAAGGGGCAAGCCTTGCCGCCTCCAAAACGCGGTCGAGCGTTTCACGCGGGACGGGATCCTCTTTGTATTTCCGAATGCTGCGCCTTGCGGCGATCGTTTCATATAGCTCCATGTCCTACCCCTTTCGTTCGGCCATAAATGCAGGATTTCCTGCGTTTTGTTTTTTCGTGCAGCAAATCATTTATTTTTAGTATAGCATCACGGCCACATTTTTACAACCATGCCGCGCCTGTTTCAACGCAAATCCTGATTTTCGTTGTGTATCGCGTGCAGTGCATGGTAAAATAAATTGGTAAAGCAATTTAATGGAGGAGCCTTATTTAAAATATGAAACGTTCCCTCGCCTGCCTTCTCGCGCCCGCCTGCCTTGCGGCGGCCCTTTGTGCAGGGTGCGCATTCGGCCCGCAAGCCACGCCTGCGCACCCGCCGGTAGACGTGACGCTCGTACCCGAAACAGCAGCGCCTGTACTCACGCCCAGCCCAACTCCCGTGCCCAGCCCAACTCCCGCGCCCACGCCGGAACCCACACCTTCCCCAACGCCCACGCCGGAACCAACCCCTTACAAAAGCGCAGACTATCCCCTTCCCCCAAAAAGCCTGCGCACGCGGGAGGGTGGACGTTACCCGGAAGAAGCGCGGCTCAATGAAAATCCCGATCATTTTTACACCGTAGTGGATCTCACAAACCAGGCGGTATTCGTATATGAAAAGGACAGCGCCGGCGAATACACCGTGCTCGTGCGGGAGATGATCTGCTCCTCCGGCATCGAAGACGGCCACCGCAGCCCACGCGGCACATTTAAGATGGGCGAGGATTACAAGCGCTTCGCTTTCTTCGTGCATTTTGATTGTTATGCGCAATATTGGTCCCAGATCCGCGGGCGGATCTACTTCCATTCCGTGCCTTATTCCGAACGGGATGACCGCTACCTGATGGAAGACGAATTCTGGCTTCTCGGCCAGCCGGCCTCACACGGCTGCATCCGCCTTCTGCCGGACGACGCGCAATGGGTCTATCTTTACCTTTGCCCCGGCTCCACCGTGACCATCACGGACGAGCTTCCGGCGGATGCGGCGCTCGTGGCCCGCCTACTGCCCAAAGAAACGCCCACGCCGGATTGTTATGAAATCGCATCCGATTAAAATAAACTGTAAAGGAGCTTTGTTATGCGCCGATATTCGTTTCCCAAAGTAGATTTGCATCTGCATCTGGATGGCTCCATGCTGCCGGAAACCGCGTGGGAGCTGGCCCTTGAGCGCGGTATTCCCATGCCAGCCGATACGCTGGAGGAATTCCGCTCGTTCATCATCGTCACTGCCGACTGCCGCAGCGTCAACGAATACTTGAAACGGTTTGAAATGCCGCTTTCCATTCTGCAGGATCAACCTGCGCTTACACGGGTGGCGCGGGAACTGGTGGAGCTTCTTGCCGCACAGGGGCTTGCCTATGCGGAAATCCGCTTTGCGCCCCAGCTGCATACACGTAAGGGGCTGACGCAGCGGCAAGCGATTGAGGCTGTGCTTCAGGGCGTGCGGGAAGGCGCCGCCAACTGCCCCACAATCGGCATAGGCGTTCTGCTTTGCGCCATGAGCGTCGGTCCGGAAACGGTCAACGAAGCGGAAAACCTGCTGACGGTAGAGCTAGCCAGGGACTTCCTTGGCCAAGGCGTTGCGGGCATCGATCTTGCGGGCGCGGAGGGCATCGTCCCTCTCGAAAACTTCGCACCCGTTTTTGCGCGTGCGCGTGAGCTCGGCGTGCCCTTTACCTGCCATGCCGGGGACAGCCAGGGTCCGGACACCGTGAAAGCTGCGCTTGATTTCGGCACAAAGCGGATTGGGCACGGGCACCACATTGCATTGGACCGGGCGCTGTGTGCAAGAGCCATCCGGGATCATGTTACGCTTGAGATCTGCCCCACAAGCAACATTCAGTGCGAAACGCAGCCTTCTTACGAGGCGCATCCGCTCAGAATGCTGATCGATCTGGGGGTCGCCTGCACGATCAATACGGACAACATGATTCTTTCAGACATCGATCTGGATCAGGAATATGACCATTGTCTCCACGAAATGGGCCTCAGTTATGCCGACCTGATCCGCTGCAATATCAACAGCGTCCGCGCGTCTTTTATGGATGAAGCAAGTAAGGCGGCTCTGATCGACGAGCTGCTTGGATGCCTGCAGGCGCTGCCCGGCAAAATTTAAAAGGTTTCCCCAAAAAACACTTGACGGATTTCCCCGCGCATGATATTATAACCCTTGCCGCAATGCGGCATACGTCGCGGGGTAGAGCAGTTGGTAGCTCGTCGGGCTCATAACCCGGAGGTCGTTGGTTCAAGTCCTTCCCCCGCAACCAAACGGTGCGCACGTCGTAAGATGTGCGCATCCCATATGGCGGCGTAGCTCAGTTGGCTAGAGCATTCGGTTCATACCCGGAGTGTCATGTGTTCGAGTCACATCGCCGCTACCAATAAGAAAAAGCTAGATAAACTCTAGCTTTTTTCATTCTCCGAATTTTGCATTTCTCCATGTTTTTAGCGGAAAAAAGTGCCGTTTACTGCATTTTTACTGCATCAGAATTTAATGGACGCAATTCCAGCCCCTATATGCGCGTTTAAAGCCGCTATGGATTGCTGCTCTTTTTGCGCCGAAAGGTGCGTGTAAACACGCATGGTGGTTTGCACATCCGCATGCCCCAGCAGGCGCTGCGCGGTAAGCACATCCACGCCAGCATCATACAGCATCGTTGCATAGGTGTGCCCTTACGGTATAATTACGGCAAACCGGAAAAGCCCCGTATTTCAAGGGTTTTCGGTTATCAGGCAAGGTTTTTCATCCTTTTCCAACCCGAAAAATCAAGCCGCGAAGTAATTGTATCGTAGGAGGTGTTATATTAACGACAAAAGCAGTGCCGGAATGGGAACCAGAACGCGGAGCATTCCTTACTGTGGCAACGTTCCACATGCGCCGCCGCGTCAGAGAACTTCTCGGCATCAGAACCACAGAAACCCGCATTGAGAACATGGGCACAGCCTCCCTTGATGTGGCCTTGGATGATGAAAATGATACTCCCCTTGTGGAGCAGATCATAGACCCCGCCGCGCTTGACCCGGAAGAAGCCGCGTTACAGGCGGATATGCAGCGCATTGTGCGGGAATCCGTTACACGTCTGCCGGAAGAACAAAGATCGGCCATAGAAGCGGCATATTTCAGCGAAGGAGGGCGCGGCGGCGAAGCGGCCAGAAAAGCGCTGCATACATTGCGAAGGGATAAGAGGTTGATTTTGTTATGGAGGGAGTATGAAGGCGCAGCATTCCGCGTTCGTTCTTCTCCGTGGAAGTATACGCACACAAGCTCGGTTGAGGCGGCTGCAATGCAACGGGAACGGATACGGGAACAAATAGCGGCGCTCATGCGGCATATAGGTTAAGGCGCTTTTTAATGTTACACTTTCGTGAACTTTCGCGAACTAAAAAAGGCCATTGCATGGCTATAACTAAACGTTCTACCCCTATCAGCGGCAAAATCCGAGAGATCAATTATATCCCTGAGGGCGATGAAAAGGCTAGGTTGAATCTAGGGTTGTCCGGAGGAGATACGAACTGCGTCAACGAACCCGGCCTTTATTTCCTAGTATTAGGGAGCCGTAAGCCGACTTGACCCCGATGAAAGGGGCACGGTTTTAACCGACACCCTTGGCAGCAAGCAGGCATTCAACGACATTCCCCTTTTACATACCGATTGCCTACCCGGGCAGTCGGTACTTTTATTTGAAGGAGGTCATACACAATGGCAAAACAGAAATCATCCCCGAACTGGAAGCTGAAAAAGCAGCCAATGAAAAAAAGGTCGCCCAGCTTCAACACCAGAACGAACGGCTCACCAACCGCATCCGTTATCTAAACAAGGGTGACCGGAACAGGCGCACTCATCGGCTCTGCGCCCGCATGGGCTATATTGAGCACTGCGCTCCTGAATTGCAGAAGCTGACCGAAGCGGAGTTCTACGATTTGTTTGAACATCTGCTCCGCCAGCCGGATGTGAAAAGCGTTATTGAAAGGGCCGTCCGCGGTCACAGCAAGGGGATTGCCCCCCTCTGGACACCCCGCCATTTACTTCGCAAATGGTACCCAAACAGCAAAAACGCAGTTTGTCACCATTGCTCATAAAATAGAAAATCGAAAAATTTCTTCACTGCGGATTGGAAAAATTTCGGATTTTCGCCCATGGGAATTTGCAAATCCCCATGGGCCGCAACAGACCGGTCTTCGAAGCCCCCCGAATTTGTTGCTATGTTGCTTGTCATCTGATGATTGGGATGACAAGTGTGAGCGGGAACGGGACTTGGATCTATAAAATTGTGGCGCCAAACACGCATAATGCAAATAATTTTGTGATTTCGATTGCTATTTTGATTGAAACAGCATATAATAAAAGTGTGATCATAAGAGTCGATAACTCCAATAAAAGTGTGAAGGAGTATTTCTGTGGAACGATTGATTTTGAATAAGCTGCTGGAATGGAAGAATTCTCCCTACCGCAAACCGCTGATCTTAAAAGGCGTGCGGCAGGTGGGCAAGACATGGATTCTGAAGGAATTCGGCAGACGCTATTATGAAAATACAGCCTACTTTAACTTTGACGAAAACGAGGAATATCGGCAGTTCTTTGAAACCACAAAAGATGTGGATCGGATTCTGCAAAATCTGATTCTGGCCAGCGGGCAGAAGATTGTGCCTGAAAAAACGCTGATTATTTTTGACGAGGTGCAGGACTGTCCCAAGGTCATCAACTCCATGAAGTATTTCTGCGAGAATGCACCGCAGTACCACATTGCCTGCGCCGGTTCTCTGTTGGGCATTGCCTTGGCGAAACCGTCCTCTTTCCCGGTGGGCAAGGTCAATTTTATGCAGATCGACCCCATGACTTTCACAGAATTCCTGATGGCCAACGGCGACGAAAATCTGGCGCAGTACCTGGAACAGGTGGACACTCTGGAACCCATCCCGGATGCCTTCTACAATCCGCTCTATGAAAAGCTGAAAATGTACTATGTCACCGGCGGTATGCCGGAATCTGTGCTGATGTGGACGGAGGCCCGGGATGTAAGCGCCATGCAGGAGGCCTTGTCCAATATCACCGGTGCTTACGAGCGGGATTTTGCCAAGCACCCCAACCTCAGCGAGTTCCCGAAGATCTCGATGATCTGGAAGTCTATCCCCTCCCAGCTGGCCCGGGAGAATAAGAAGTTCATCTACAAAGTAGTCAAAGAGGGGGCAAGAGCCAGGGAGTACGAGGATGCCCTGCAATGGCTGGTGGATGCCCGGCTGGTGCATAAGATCTACCGCGGCTCCGCTCCCGGACTGCCCATCGCCGCTTACGATGACCTGTCTGCCTTCAAAATTTATCTGGTGGATGTGGGACTCCTCCGCCGTCTGGCACAGCTGGCCCCTACGGCCTTTGGCGAGGGCAACCGCCTGTTCACCGAGTTCAAGGGCGCACTGACTGAGAACTTTGTGCTTCAAACGCTTATCACGCAGTTTGAAGTCCTGCCCCGGTACTGGAGCCAGAACAACCCGCCTTACGAAGTGGACTTCCTCATTCAGCGGGAGAACAATATCTTCCCGGTGGAAGTCAAGTCCGAAACCAACACCACCAGCAGGAGCCTCAGAAAATTCAAAGAGCTGTTCCCCGACAAGGTCAAGCTCCGCATCCGTTTCTCTCTGGATAATCTGAAGTTGGATGATGATGTACTGAATATTCCGCTGTTTATGGCGGGCCAGGCCGACCGACTGATTGGGCTGGCATTAGAGCAGAGGCAATAATGAGTGGTACGAAAGAAATGCGGAGGATTATGCTATGATCACAGGCGTCATTAAAAATAAAATCGACAAAATCTGGACGGACATCTGGGCGGGCGGCATCACGAACCCCTTAACCGTCATCGAGCAGCTGACCTATCTGATGTTCATCCGCTCTTTGGATGAAAAAGAGCTGGAAACGGAGGAATTTGAGAACATGACCGGGGAGAAAATGGACAAGATCTTCCCCCAGTCTGCCGCTGGGCAGTCCATGCGGTGGAGCAAGTTCAAGAATAGCGACCCCAGAGACATTTTTGCGGTCATTTCCCAGCGGGTCTTTCCTGCCATCAAGAATCTGAAATACGGAAAGTTGCCTGATTTTGATGAGCAGGGCAATCTGCTTGAGATTCCCGAACAGCCGGGGAACGCAGATGAGGGGAACACCGCCTTTGCCCGGTACATGAGCGACGCCATGTTCCTGATCCCTACACCCCAGGTGCTGCAAAAAATCATTACCGGGCTGGACGACCTGTATGAGCATGACATTGCCGACTTGGATATGCAGGGCGATCTCTACGAGTATATGCTGGGCAAGCTGGCCACTGCCGGCCAGAACGGCCAGTTCCGTACCCCAAAGCACATCCGTGAAATGATGGTGGAGCTGCTGAAGCCCACACCTGACGATACCATCTGCGACCCGGCCTGCGGTACCGCCGGTTTCCTGGTCTCCTCGGCGGAATTTATCCGCAAAAATTATGAGGACACCATGACCACCGAGCAGTGGGAGCATTTTGCCGGTCCGGCCTTCACCGGCTTTGACACCGACCGCACCATGCTCCGCATCTCTGCCATGAATCTGATGCTTCACTCCATCAGCAACCCCGATGTGGACTACAAGGACAGTGTATCCAAGCAGAACGAAATCAGCGAAAAATTCACCATGATTCTGGCGAACCCGCCTTTCAAGGGTACAGTGGATGCAGAGAGCATTCACGACAACCTGAAAGCCGTCACCAATACGAAAAAGACCGAACTGCTGTTCCTGGCTCTGTTCCTGCGGATGCTGAAAAAGGGCGGACAGTGCACCTGCATCGTCCCGGACGGCGTGTTGTTTGGTTCCTCCAAGGCACATAAAGCGATCCGGCAGGAGCTGGTCGAAAATCACCAGCTTCGGGCGGTCATCTCCATGCCTTCTGGTGTGTTCAAGCCCTATGCCGGCGTGTCCACGGCGGTGTTAGTGTTCACCAAGACGGGAGCGGGCGGCACGGACAAGGTCTGGTTCTACGATATGAAGGCCGATGGGTTCAGCCTGGACGATAAGCGCAGTGAGATTTCGGAGAATGACATTCCCGACATTATCACCCGGTTCCACAATTTAGAGGCCGAGACAGGCAGAGAGCGTACCGAGCAGAGTTTCTTTGTGCCCAAACAGGAAATCGTGGACAACGGCTATGATCTGTCCATCAACAAGTATAAGAAAGTGGAATATGTGCCGGTGGAGTATCCGTCCACCCAGGAGATCATGACCAATCTGCGGGAATTGGAAATGCAGATTGGTCATGAGATGGACGAACTTGAAAAACTGTTGGGACTATAAATTCACTTTTGTGAGGACGAAAGATGAAGCACAGAATAAAGTTAAAAGACGTTGCGTCCTTTTCAAAAGGGCAGCAAATTAACGGAGATGAACTACTTCCTCACGGTGAGTATGCATACCTAAACGGTGGCATTAATCCATCTGGAAGATGGTCAGAGTATAATGTCGAAGGAAATACAGTCACTGTAAGCGAAGGTGGAAACTCCAGCGGATACATAAATTTTATGGAATCTCCCTTTTGGTGTGGTGCACACTGCTACTATTTGTTTGATATCAACGGCAATTCTAAATATCTTTATTATGCATTGAAAAGCCAGCAAGACCGAGTGATGTCAATCCGTTCCGGTGCCTGTATGCCTAATATTAAAAAAGCAGATTTGGGCAATTTTGAGCTTTATTTTGATGATGATGGCGAGGAACAGCAAGATGTGGTTGTGGTATTAGATCGCATATCGTCCATTATTGAGGCCCGTAAGCAACAACTTTTTGAGCTGGATAACCTCGTCAAAGCCCGATTTGTCGAGATGTTTGGGGACTTCAAAACCAATACGATGGGCTGGCCTATGGCTACTTTTGATGAAATCGCCGTTATTGATGGTAATATGACAACCGACTATCAAAAGTATGCGGATTATCCTCATATCGGTATTGACAGCATTGAAAAGGAAACTGGATTGCTTAAAGGATACCGTACTGTATCTGAGGACGGTGTCATCAGCGGCAAATACATTTTCACACCCCATCACATTATATACAGTAAAATTCGCCCTAATTTAAACAAGGTTGCATTGCCGGACTTTTATGGTGTTTGCTCTGCGGACGCATATCCTATCCTTCCAATCGATGAAAAGTGCAATCGTATATTCCTTGCTTATGATATGCGCTCTACTTTCTTTTGGGATTATATCTTGCAGTTTTGTAATCGTACAAACTTGCCAAAAGTAAATCGAAAAGAGGTTTCGGGCTTTAGAACGCCATTACCGCCGCTTGAGTTGCAAGATGAGTTTGCCGACTTTGTGACTCAAGTCGACAAAGCAAAAGTTGTCGTGCAGAAAGCGCTGGATGAAGCACAGACATTGTTTAACAGCCTGATGCAGGAATATTTTGGGTGAGGTGAAAACATGGATGCTACAACACTTAACACTATTGTTGGGATTATTGGTTCTGTTGTAGGTATTGTTGGCATTGTAGTTGGAGTTATTGGTTGGAAAAGTCTATCTGCCGCTACAAAAATCAAAAATTCCGCAAAAGCAGATAATGGCTCTGCCATTCAACAGGCTCAGGTTATCCATAACGGTCTTGACGACTATGCTGTTATCAGATTATCCAGAGAAACCACACAAGAAGAACTTCAAAAAGTGATAGTGGCTCTTCGCCCTATGACACCGCAAGAAATTGAGGAAGTCTTATCTGAAAAAATCAAGCCTATGACCAGCGAAGTTGATAAACTCAAAGAAGAAGTTAGCAGTATTCCGAGAATTGATATTCGGACAGAGGATAATAACGCAGGCGGAACTACTTTGATTATTGAAAATAAACGCTTTGCTGATGAAGAAAATATAGAAAAACAGTTAAGTGAAATCTGAAATGGGGGTGAGACCATGACCAACTTTTCTTTCCTGACCTCGCAAAAAGAATACGCCCTCTTTGCCCCTGCGGCGGTGGAGGCGGAGAAGGTCTTTGCTTCCTCTCCGGCCATGTGCGCCATTGGCTGAAAAAGCTCAGGAAACACACTCGATTAACCGCAAAACTCCCCCAGTCAGCTTCGCTGACAGCCCCCTCAAAGAGGGGGCCCAAAAGCCTCCCTCTTTGAGGGAGGTGCCCGAAGGGCGGAGGGAGTCAGCCTTGAAAGGGAGTGATCCTTATGTCACTGCCATACAACCACAACTTAATTCCCCGCGCAAAGGAACTGCGCAAAAATGCAACCCGGCACGAAAATCATCTATGGTTTGACTTTCTGCGCCATTATCCCATACGCTTTCAGCGGCAGAAAACGATTGGTGGGTTCATTGTAGATTTTTATTGTCACAAAGCAAAAATTGTGGTTGAACTGGATGGTGGACAGCACTACACGCCAGAAGGAATGGCCTACGACACGGAACGCACGCACGTTCTGGAACAGTACGGTTTGGAAATCCTTCGGTATTCCAATGCAGACATTGACCATAATTTTCGGGGTGTCTGTGAACACATCGATTTTACAGTAAGGAGGCGGTTACCATGACCAACTTTTCTTTCCTATCCTCCCAAAAAGAATACACCCTCTTTGCCCCCGCCGCAGTAGAGGCGGAGAAGGTCTTTGCCTCTTCTCCGGCCATGTGTGCCGTTGGCTGCCGGAAGGCGCTGGAATTGGCGGTGAAGTGGGTCTATTCTGCCGACAATACCATGCAGATGCCCTACAAGGACAACCTCCAATCCCTGATTCACGAGCCAACATTCCGATTCGCCGTGGACTACAACACCTGGGGCAAGCTGCCTTTTCTCATCAAGCTGGGCAATCTGGCGGTACATACGGAGCGGAGCGTCCAGCAAAGCGACGCTCTGGCCTCTCTGCAGGGGCTGTTTGAATTCATTCAGTGGGTGGATTATTGCTACGGTGCGAACTATAAGGAACGGAAGTTTGATTCTGCCCTGATTCCCACGGAAAAAGTGGTGATTGACACAGCGAAGATCAAGGAACAGGAAAGTCTGCTTGGAGAAAAGGATACCCAGATCGAAGCCTTACGGAAGAAAATCGAGGCCATGTCCGCCCAGCTCACCGCCCAGAAGGAGGCCCACAAGGAGAGCCGCAGCTTCACACCGGATGACCTTTCGGAGTTCGCCACCCGGAAAAAGTACATCGATGTGGATATGAAGGAGATGGGCTGGAAATTCAACGGCGCAGACGCCGACGTACAGGAGGAATACCCGGTGGAGGGCATGGCCGGGGTCATCGGCCAGATGGGCTACTGCGACTATGTGCTGTTTGGCAAGGATGGTCTGCCCCTGGCTGTGGTAGAGGCCAAGCGCAGCAGTAAAGACCCCAACATTGGCCGCAAGCAGGCGGTGCTGTATGCCGACTGCCTGGAGAAAAAGTTCGGCCGCCGTCCCATGATGTTCACCGCCAACGGCTTTGAAACCTTCTTCTGGGATGATAAGAGCAGCCCCCAGCGGAAAGTCAGCGGCATTTTCAGCAAGGACGATTTACAGAAGCTCATGAACCGCCGGACGGAGCGGTTGGATTTGGCCAGCATTCCCATCGACGACAAAATCACCGACCGGTATTACCAAAAGGAAGCCATTCGGGCCGTCTGCGACCAGATCGGCCTGGGCTTCCGCAAGCACCTGCTGGTCATGGCCACCGGCACCGGCAAAACCAGAACGGCGTCCAGCCTGACGGACGTGCTGAGCCGGGGCAAGTATGTGACCAATATTCTGTTTCTTGCCGACCGCACCGCTCTGGTGAAGCAGGCCAAGGACGATTTTAAGAACTATCTGCCGGATCTGTCCCTGTGCAACCTCTGCTCCAACAAGGACGACCGGAACGCCAGAATCGTCTTTTCAACCTATCCCACTATGCTTAATGCCATTGACGATACCAAATCTGTCGATGGGCGGAAACTGTTCACCCCGGCGCACTTTGACCTCATCATCATTGACGAGAGCCACCGCAGTATTTTTAAGAAATACCGAGCGATCTTTGAGTATTTTGATGCGTATATGGTGGGCCTGACGGCTACCCCGAAAACAGATGTAGACCGCAATACCTACGATTTCTTCGAGATGGAGCACGGCGTGCCCACATACGCCTATGACTATGAAACCGCCGTGTATCAGGATCATGTGCTGGTGCCCTACTACAACTACGAGGTGAAAACCAAGTTTCTGGACGAGGGCATCACCTACGATGATCTGTCCGACGAGGACAAAGAACGGTACGAGGAGGATTTTATCGAGGATGACCTGCTGCCGGACTTTATCCCCTCGGCCCAGCTCAACAAGTTTGTGTTCAACGAAACCACCGTGGATATTGTCTTGCAGGATTTGATGGATCGTGGCATCAAGGTGGCGGGCGGCGACCGCATCGGCAAGGCCATTATCTTTGCCCAGAACAAACGCCATGCCGAGTTCATTCTGGAACGGTTCAACAAGCTCTATCCCCAGTATCATGGGAAATTTGCCCAGCGGGTCATCTGCGACGATACCTATGCCCAGACCATTATTGACGATTTCAAGCAGCCGGAGAAAGAGCCTTACATTGCCGTTTCCGTGGATATGATGGATACAGGTATTGATGTACCCCAGTGTGTAAACCTGGTATTTTTCAAGAAAGTGCGCTCCAAGGCGAAATTCTGGCAGATGATCGGTCGTGGCACCCGGCTTTGTAAGGGCCTGACCTGTATCGACCAGATCGATGGCGAATATATGGACAAGCGGCGGTTCCTGATTTTCGACTACTGCGGCAACTTCGAGTATTTCCGGGAGCACAAAGAGGGGTACGAAACGAAAGAAACCAAAACCCTCTCGGAGAATATCTTCGGAAAACAGATCAAAATCGCTGTTGCCTTGCAAGAGAGCGCTTTTGCCGTTGAGGACTATCAGGCTTGGCGTAAGGAAATTATTACCGTTTGCCATGGACAGGTGACTGCCTTACAGCCGGAGCTGATTGCCGTCAAACTGCGGATACAGTATGTGGAAAAATATCGAAAGCCGGATGCGTTTACCTATATCAGCGAGAGCGACAAAGGGGAACTTCTCAAGGAAATCGCCCCCATTGTGCAGCTTCAGGATAATGACGAGCTGGCAAAACGCTTCGATAACTTCATGTATGGTTTGATGCTGGCACAAATCGAGCAGATGCCCTCTTTCCAATACGCCCGCAGGCAACTTCAGGACATTGCGGTTCTGTTGGAACGAAAAATCAGCATCCCACAGGTGAAGGAGAAACTACCCATTATCAAAGAGGTCCAAACCGATGCATTTGGGGATGCACAGGATATTCTGCTGTTTGAAAAAGTCCGTCAGGAGCTGCGGGAGTTGATGAAGTTCCTGGATACAGGAGACCCGAAAAAGCCCATTCATACAAGGCTGGTGGACCCTGTCACAGACCGGCAGGAGGGAGTTCAGCTTGACCCGGCCTATGATTTTGAGGACTACAAGGCCAAGGTCAGCCGCTATGTTACCGACCACCGGGATACCCTTGCTATCCACAAGCTGACGCACAATGTTCCTCTGACTGCACTGGACTACGGGGAACTGGAACGGATTCTGACCAGTGAACTGGGCAGTAAGGAGGATTACGCCCGGGAATACGGTGATACGCCCTTTGGCCTGCTCGTTCGGAAAATTGTAAAGCTGGATCACGAGGCGGCCATGCAGGCGTTTTCGGCCTTTATCAACGACCAGTCCCTGAACCAGAGGCAGATCGACTTTGTCCATAAAATCATCAACCACATTGAGTTGAATGGATATATGGAAAACGTGGCCGAGCTGACCAAACCGCCCTTTGATAAACCCATCAGTTTTGTGAAGCTGTTTGATGCCAAAACTAGAGCTAACCTGATGGCGGCGATCAATCAAGTGAAGGACAATGCGGTGGTGGTTGTGACCTAAATTATTGCCTTTGCAAAATCCGAAAGGAAGTGGTATAAAGAATGACCTCTGTTGAGCGTTCGGCGTTTCTAAAACTCTTCAACCGTGGTAGATATGTGCTTGATTTTAGTACAAACAGCTTTGATATATTCACCATGGAAAGTATAGGTATCCCCATTTGCGAAAAATACGGATTGTCCAAAGGTGCATCCTTGACGGCGTATTGTAGCGAAGCCCCAGAAGGAAATGTAACGAAGTTATTGGGGGAACTTCTGGAGTACAAGCAAGATATGATTGATAGCATTACAGCGGTATTGCAAGATCTATGCGATGAATATGTTGAGTTGGTGCATCGCTTCGCAATGAATTTGAGAGAGGGAAGCATTAAATGAAGAGGATAACCCGCCATACTCACAAGCCCATAGAGCGCCCTTCTGTGGTTTTTCCTACCCCCCTACCTGATTACAGCGCGGCGGCGGATAAATTAACCGACGGCCACCGCTATTTCCAACTGCACGCACCATAGCACAAATGGGGACCCCGCCACGCCTCAAACTTTACTGCATTTTTACTGCATCTTTACTGCATCAATGCAGTAAATAATGGATTTATGATGAAACAATGGACGATATGAAAACTCAAAAATCATAGTAATTTAGGTGTTTTTCATGTGTTTGCCACGTTTTCCAAAACCATGGCAATTCTCGTTCATACCCGGAGTGTCATGTGTTCGAGTCACATCGCCGCTACCAATAAAAAAGCTCCCTGTTGGGAGCTTTTTTATTGGTAGCGCACCGTTTGCGCAAGCGAGGTGCAGGTATGCCGGCGCATATGCTGTATACTGGAAAAAAGTTATTGCTATAATCTAAACCAAGATCTGTGGGGGTATGGTATGGAATAGAAAGCGAGCGAAATTCAGAAGCAACGTATTAAAGAAATAGAATCTGCTGCGGATCGCCTTGTGGGAAAATGCAAAATAATGCTTGTTTCCTCTGTCAATGAAAATGGATACCTAAGGACTTTCTGTGTGAGCAAGTTAAAGGATGCGGGATTGAGGGATCTAGTATTCGTAACATCAAAAAGAAGCGAAAAGCAAGGTAAGGCCAAACATTTTGAGGCCAATTCAAAGACAAGCATCTGCTTTCAGGACGGAGAGGGTTCATTAACCCTTGTGGGCGAGGTGAATTTTATAACCGATAGAGCAGAAACGCAAAATTAATGGAATGAAAACGATAAAACTTTTTCCCAAAAGGAATTGACGACCCCAAAATAAGGTTTGTTCACTTTCATACTTTGGAGGCAACTTTCTGGATTGATCATAAGTTCAGAACAGTGAAGTATAAATGAATTGCAGCTCCCGGCAACGCCCATGCCGTTTTGCCGGCGGAGCCGGAGGGCTGTTCACAGATAATTAACGTTTTTACGGTTTCTGCTGTGGTATGATATCGCAGAATGCAGAAAGGATGAAATTGGTACGCGTATGAATGGAATAAAGAAAAAAATCCTGTATATTTGCGCAGCCCTGCTTTCCTGCGTCTTTGTGTGCATGGCAGGATGCTCTATGCTGGAGCAGCAGATTGCCGCATCCCCCGTTCAGGCTGAGCAGACACCGGAAGCCGGCAATGCTGCGCAGCCTAGCCACACCCCCGCCCAGACCGTGCAAACGCCGGAGTCCGCCGCCCCTGAGCCGGAATCTCCTTTGCCCCTGCCGGAACCCTACGAAGCAGTGATCGCCCAGTATGCCGACGCAATGAACCACGGCTATTATGCCTCTCTGGGGGTTGAAGAACGGGACAAAGCCTTTGGAGAAGATGTGGCTCCCGAATGGCGGATCATCCAAAAGCCGGCATATTATGCGCTGCATGACTTTGACGGCAACGGAACGGACGAACTGCTCATCGGCACATTGATGGATGGAATCCCCACCTTTTATGACATACGTTCCATTGCGGGAGGTGAAGCAGTGCGGCTGTTTGACGCAAGCTTTGGGTACCGCACGAACTTTGACGTATACGCGGACGGAACGATCAAGGTGACATGGAGCTCCAGCGCCTTTGAATCCGGGTTTGACTATTATAAGGTAAGCGGCGCGGAAGCTGTGCTGCTTTCCTCCCAGAAAACCATGGCTGACATCGAAAATGCAGATGCCCTGCAGTACTTCAAGGACGGTGCTGAAATCAGCGAAGAGGAATACTTCGCACTCGATTCAAGCTATGATGCGCTTGGGTCCCAGCCCCTTAACTGGGTTTGTGTGACGGAATGAACGCATGCGGCTCCGCAATTGGCGGCAGGCTGGTGCATAAGGCAAACCGTTTGAACGGCAAAAGCGGCTTTCCTGCCCGGGCGAGCCGCTTTTTTGATCGATTCAGGCCGCGGAAGCACGCGCCGTTGACAGCCGCCCGGCCGGCACCTATAATAAATGCGGATTTATGTCATATGGGGCTTTGTTTCCCGATGGATTGGAGGAATCAGAATATGAAGCCGCACAGCAGATTTAATGCGGCGCGAAGGGCGCTGCTCTTTTGGTGCCTGTTCATCGGCATCGGCGCTGTGGCAGGCGCTGTGGGGATGCTCGCTGCACCGGACGGCAGCGCGCTGGGAATGGAGGGCTTGCTTCCTTATTTTCAGGTGCTTCCGCTGGCGGAATATCTGTACCAGGATTTCGTTTTTCCCGGCATTGCGCTTTTATGTGTAAACGGAATTCCCAACCTGATTGCGGCAGCGCTGCTTTTCAGGCACAAAAAGGCGGGGATTATCTTGGGCGGGATTTTCGGCCTGACGCTGATGGCGTGGATCACAATACAATTCGTCATCTTCCCTGCAAATTTCATGTCCACAACCTATTTCATTTTTGGCTTTTTGCAGGCCGCTGCCGGGCTTGCCGCATGGATTTTCTACAAGCAGGAGCGATTTCTTGCACAAACGGATTTCCTCCCGCACGCAGGAACGGACCACAGCCGGCTGGTTGTTTACTTCTCCCGCATGGGTTACACGAAAAAGGCTGCGCTGGAGGAAGCACGCCGCACCGGCGCGGATGTTTACGAGGTGCGCTCCACCGAACGCACCGAAGGAACGCTCGGCTTCTGGTGGTGCGGGCGGTTCGGCATGCATCGGTGGGATATGCCCATTGCGCCGCTTTGCATCGACCTTTCCTCCTACCGCCATGTAACAGTCTGTTCCCCCATCTGGGTGTTCCATCTTTCGGCGCCCATGCGCAGCTTCTGCCGGGCGGCTGCCGGCAAAATCCGGGAAGCGGATTATATCCTCGTTCATTATCAAAGGTGCGGTTATAAAAATGCCGCTCAGGAAATGGATGCCCTGCTCGGGCTTTGCGGGACAAGGGTTGAGAGCATTTGCTGCCGGCAGGGCACCCCGCTGCGCCAAACTACCTTTTACACTGCGCAGGAAACCGAACCGAAGGCTTGCTGAGTTCCGTCCGCTTTCAGCAAACGAATGGCAAGAAATGTCGAGCGATTTCTTTTCTGATTTCGTAACATATCCGTTATAAGGCGGTAAGAGGATGAAAGCATGAACGAGCAGGTCTTGGCTGTCCAGCGGATGCAGGACTATATTGAATCGCATATCGAGGAGGAAATCACAATGGCAGGCCTGTCATTGGCCTCGATGTTTTCTCCCTGGCATTCCTACCGGCTGTTCCGGCAGTATACCGGGCTGACCCCGGCGGAATACATCCGGCGGCTGCGGTTGTCCCAATCGGCCCTCCGGCTGAAAAACGAAAATTGCCGCGTGAGCGACGTAGCCTACGCGCTCGGGTTTGGCAGTGTGGATGGCTATCAGCGTGCGTTTTTCAAGGAATTCGGCCGCAATCCGGGGGCATATGCCAAAGATCCCGCTCCCATCTCGCTCTTTATCCCTTACGGTGTAAAATTCAGAGAACTCAGAAAGGAACCACACAACATGGAACAAGTGCAAAGCGTATTCATTCAAATGATTCGAAAACCGGAACGCAAGGTGATTCTCAAGCGGGGCGTCAGTGCGGAAGGATACTTTCCTTATTGTGAGGAAGTCGGCTGCGACGTTTGGGGGCTCCTGAGCAGCATGGATTCCCTCTCCGGGGAACCAGTATGCCTGTGGCTGCCCGCGCGGTACAAAAAGCCCAATACCTCCACTTATGTGCAGGGTGTTGAAACGGCGCCGGATTATGCGGGCACCGTGCCGGAAGGCTTTGATGTAATCACCCTTCCCGCAGCGGATTACCTGATGTTCCAGGGCGAACCCTTCCGGGAGGAAGACTACTGTGAGGCGATTGCTGCGGTGCAACACGCCATGGATCGCTATGATCCGGCAGTCATCGGCTGTGAATGGGACGATGAAAGCCCGCGCATTCAGCTTGAGCCTCGCGGGGAACGCGGCTATATTGAATTGCGTGCCGTAAAGCCGAGGTCCGGCCGATGAGCGAGCAAACGGACATCCCACAGCAAAGCGGCTGGAGAAAGCGTGCGCTCCTCTTCCTCACCAGCCAATGTATCACGCTGTTCGGTTCCACGCTGGTTCAGATGGCCATCATCTGGTATGTCACGCTGCAAACTTCCTCCGGCGCATGGGTGGCCGCCTTCACGGCCTGCTCTTACCTGCCGCAATTCCTGATTTCCTTCATGGGCGGCGTTTGGGCAGACCGTTTCAGCCGCAAGGCGCTGATCCTTGGCGCCGATGCTGCAATCGCGATGGTCACGCTCGCCATGATGCTGACGATGCCGCATATCACCGCGGAACCAGCCCTGCTTTCCGCCCTGCTGGCCATGTCGGTTCTCCGCTCTCTCGGGGCGGGCATTCAGACTCCCGCAGTTCACGCGGTGCTGCCCCAACTCGTGCCGGAGCAACAGCTCATGCGCTTTAACGGGATCAATGCCACCATGCAGTCCCTCGTTCAGTTTGCCGCCCCCGCGGCCGCCGGCGCGCTGCTTTCGGTAAGCACGCTGCGCTCCACCCTTCTCGTGGATGTTCTGACGGCTGCGCTGGGGGTCGGCCTCGTTTGCTGCATCCCGCTCCCAAAGCAGCAAAAGCGAACGGAAAAAGCATCCGTTTTTTCCGATATAAAGCAGGGCATGCGGTATGCTTTTTCGGACCGGTTTCTCGGCAGGCTGCTGCTCGTATACGGTCTCTTTATCTTCCTGTGCGTCCCCGCTGGATTTCTGGCCCAACTGCTGGTTAGCCGCGTTTATGGCGACACGTATTGGCACCTGACCGCCGTAGAGCTTTTCGGTTTTGCAGGGATGGCGCTGGGCGGCCTGCTGATGGGGTTCTGGGGCGGTTTTCGGAACCGGGGGAAAACCCTTCTCGCCGGGCTTGCCGCCTTTGGCGCGCTGGCCATTGGCATGGGGGTTTCCCGGAACTTCATCTTCTATCTCAGCCTGATGCTCCTCTATGGCGTTGCGCTCACCACAGTGCAAACCGCAACGACCACACTCATTCAGGAGCGTGCGGAGACCGCCGTACAGGGCCGCGTTTTTGGCCTGATGGGATCCATATACAGCGGGTTCCTTCCCATTGGCATGGCGGTGTTTGGCCCCCTTTCGGATTACATCCCCCTGCAATGGCTCATGGCAGGCTCCGGCGCGGCACTGATCCTGATCGCCTTTGGCCTGCGGATGGATGGCATGGCACTTGCAGGAAAGGCAGGTTCAGCTTCAGCTGCCCCGCGGGAATGACAGCATTCCTCCTTTCCGGCAGTATTTCTGCCGGATATGTTTGTTCTTGCCCAATTGGCCTGCGCAGCCCTTGCAATCTACTTTTCGGTATGATATGATACCAAAAAGTAGATGTCTATATATGTAGAGGAATTAACGCATGGCTGTGTCTCTTTTACTCACGGGGTTCCCTGGAAGCATGGATCGCGGCTGGCTGGGATGGAGCACGGTCGTGCTTTTAAAGCAAGGCAAAAAAAACATCCTGTTTGATACGGGAAATTATAACGACCGTGCGCAGCTGATTGACAGGCTGCAGCAGCACCGTTTAACGCCGCAGGACATAGACCAGGTCGTACTGAGTCATTTGCATTTTGACCATGTCATGAATATAGATTTGTTCCGTAACGCAGAAATTTTTGCCGGCGCGCAGGAGCGCGAGCAGACCGAAGATCTCGCAACACCACAGCTCTATTTGGAGCGTTTGAACAAATCCCACCAAGTCAATTGGATTCATCAGGAAACGGCGCTTTGCGCGTCCGTAACGTTACTCCCGACGCCGGGTCATACGCCCGGATCGATTTCGCTGCTATTTCAGGATCAACAAAAAAGCATAATTTTGTGCGGAGACGCAGTAAAAAGCCGAAGGGAATACAATGGCTGCCGGAATACCCCCTCCGTAACGGCTTGGGCAAATCGGGCGGATTGGATCGTCCCCGGGCACGATAAACCCTTTACAAGGGAAGGCGTGTACTGCAATGCCCCAGCGCAGAACAGGATACAGGCCGACTTGGAAACACCGTGCACCATTGTATTCGACAGCGAAAAAAGGAATGGGAGTGAGGTATCATGAGCCAACCGGTAAAAATTGACAGAAACAGCTATACGCCGATCTACATTCAGATTCGGGAAGATCTGAAGCGCCTGATCGAAGAAGAAAAGGCGCACCGCGAGCAATTTTACAGCGATGAAGAGCTGGTGCAGATGTATGGCGTGAACCGGCTCACGGTAAGGCGCGCTGTGGAAAAGCTGGTTGACGAGGGCTATCTTTACCGCGTTCGCGGCGTAGGCACTTTTATGAGTTCGCCCAAAATCAATATGCCTGCCGCAGGCGGAACGAACCTGAACAGCTTTGAAGAACAGTGCCGGAAAGCCGGAAAGGTCTGCGTTGTAAAGGTAACGGAAATGAAGCTTGTGCAAGCGCCACCCGCCGTGCAGGCCGTCCTGCAGCGCGATGAGGTGTGTTATTTGGAACGGTTGCGCTATGTTGACCAGATCCCTATGGTGTTGGACAAATTCTACTTTCCGGCAGAGGTGATGGCCGGCATCAGCAAAGAAGCCTGCTGCCACCTAAAAATGCCCGAAATCCTGAATAAGGCCACAGGGATCGTTCCGTCGTACGCGGTCATGGAGGCGGAAGCGGTTCTTGCGACCCATGAAGATGGAGAAAAGCTGCAAATATCCGTACAGGATCCGCTCCTTTTGCGCAAAATGCGAATTTATCTTAAGGATGATTCCACTGCCGTGGTGGGCAAAACGCTGAACCGCGGGGATCTGTTCCGCCTAATTGTGCGGGTTAGCTATTAAACATGCAGTGGAAAGTTCAAGTATAAGGCAAAGGAGAAGAAGCATGAAGGCGTATCGATTCGGAATTATCACCAGCCATATGAGCGAAGGGTTCCTGGCTGAAAAAGAGCAGGTTACCGTTGAAACCCCCTGGGGGGCTGCAACCGTATACTGCGGAAAATTGGAGGGGATCCCCTGCGCGGTGCTGCTGCGCTACGGCGACAAATCCACGGTAGCCTCCCATCGGATCAGCTTCCGCGCAAACCTTTGGGCGCTTAAAGCACTCGGCGTAGAGCATCTCATCACCCAAAACGCAATCGGCTCCGTAAATCCGGATATCCGGCCGGGCGATTTTGTAATCCCGGACGATTTTATTGATTTCACCAAACACCGAGAGCTGAGCTTTTTTGAAGAAGAGGAATGCTGGGTGCGCGTGGATATGACCGACCCGTTCTGCCCTGCGCTGCGGCAAAAGCTTATTTCGGCTGCAAAGGAGATTGGCGTGAACCCCAGGGAACGCGGCGTGTTCATCTGCACCGAAGGGCCGCGGTTTGAAACGCCGGCCGAAGTCCGTTTTTACCGGAGCATCGGCGGAGACATTATCGGCACGCCGATGGTTCCGGAGGCCGTGCTGGCAAGGGAAGCGGGCATCTGCTATGCATCCGTTTCCATCGTCATCAACATGGCAACCGGAATGGCTCCCGCCGTGGTGCACAGCGGCGATGAAGGGATCATCAATTATTATGCGCGTACCGGGCTTGAAGAAAAGGTGGAGCAGATTTTTCGGCTCGTTGCAAAAAGCCTGGATACGCCGCGTACCTGCCACTGTGCACAGGCGCTCGAGGAAGGGATTCACGGTACTCCGCCAGCATGGGCAAACGGCGTTTTGCTGCATGAAGCAGAAAAGTAAGTAAAAGAAATGCCCGCAATGCTGGAACAGCTTAAAGTCGGAGGGGTTCTATGACACGGTACGTGTTGAAACGTTTAATTTATGCGGTCTTCGTTATTTTTTGTGTCGTGACCATCGTGTTCTTTTTAACGCGTCTGAGCGGTGATCCGGCCAGGCTGATGGCTGCCCCGGACGCTTCGGATGAGGAAATTCTTGAGCTTCGGGAGGCTCTCGGGCTGAACAAACCGCTTATTGTGCAATACGGCGAATATCTCGTCCGGGCAGTACAGGGAGATTTCGGCATGTCCTACCGCCATGGTGAACCCGCAATGCAGCTGGTGCTGGACCGCTTGCCCATGACAATGCGGCTGAGCGGCATGGCATTGCTGATTGCCCTGTTGGTCGCGCTTCCGCTTGGCCTGATCGCGGCCGTTTACCGGGATTCCGTTCTGGATCAGGCGGCGATGACGCTCTCCCTGTTCGGGCAAAGCTTTCCGACCTTTTGGATGGGCATCATGCTGATCCTCATATTCTCCGAAACCTTGCGCTGGCTGCCGACTTCGGGGACCGGCGGCATAGAATACATGATCCTTCCCGCCGTTACGCTGAGCTTTCAAACCACCGCAAACGTAACCATGCTGCTCCGCTCCAGCATGCTGGAGGTGCTGGGCACGGATTATATCCGCACGGCGCGGGCAAAAGGCGTGCAGGAGCGGGGCGTTATCGTGGCGCATGCGCTTCGCAACGCCGCTCTCCCCGTTATCACTGCAATCTCTCTCCAGATCGGCCCGATGCTGGGCGGCGCCGTTGTAACGGAAACCGTGTTTGCCTACCCGGGCATGGGAAGGCTTGCGGTACAAGCCATCAATAACCGCGACTTCACGGTGGTTCAGGCGTTTGTCGTTGTAATGGCGGTCATCATAGTCAGCATCAATTTGATTACCGACCTGATTTATACCGTCGTAGACCCCAGGATCAAATTGAAATAAGGAAGGGGGGATTTCCCAAATGAAACAGCAACAGGAAAAATCGCGATCTCCCTTTGCAAAAGCCATTCGCAATTTTTTTAAAAGCGGCGTTGCAACGGCAGGCGCAGTCATCCTCACCCTCGTAGTGCTGATGGCCATTTTTGCAGATGTGTTGGCTCCTTTTGATCCGAACGGAATTAATATCGTAGACCGTCTGAGCCCGCCGTTTTCGGAAAAGAACGGCGTATACCACGTTCTTGGAACCGATGCGCTGGGGCGCGATATCCTCAGCCGGATCATTTATGGCTCCAGGATCTCGCTTTTGATCGGCGTTTGCGCGGTATGCGTCGGCGCGTTGGTCGGCGTAACGTTCGGTCTGCTCAGCGGCTTCAAGGGCGGCGCGTGGGATAACGTGATCATGCGCATCACCGATGTGCAGCTTGCAATTCCATTTTTGATTCTGGCTCTCGCAGTCATCGCCATTCTCGGAAACGGGCTTGTGAACGTCGTCATGGTAATCGGGCTTACCAGCTGGATGCTTTATGCCCGAACGGTGCGCGCGGAGGTCATGTCGATCAAAAATCAGGATTTCGTGCTTATGGCAAAGGCAATGGGCGTGTCCGAAACAAAGATCATGCTCCGGCATATTCTGCCCAACGTCTCTTCCTCCATCATTGTAATCAGCTCGCTGCAGGTGGCGCGCGTCATTTTGTTTGAAGCGTCTCTGAGCTTCCTCGGCTTGGGCGTGCCGCCGGACATCACCACTTGGGGATCCATGATTTCCGACGGCAGGAATTACCTGAACAATGCATGGTGGATTGCCACCATTCCCGGGCTGGCCATTTTCTTCACAGTCATCGGCATCAATCTGGTCGGCAACAGAATCCGCGACCTGCTTGACCCCAAGCTGAAAGCCAATGAATGAAGAAAGGAGCGCCACGATGAATACCATATTGCGGGTGAACGACCTTGTAACCACCTTTCGCTACGGCAAGAAGGACATTCCCGTTGTAAACGGCGTTTCCTTTGAAGTGCATGAAGGGGAGATCCTCGGCATCGTGGGGGAATCCGGCTGTGGGAAAAGCGTGACCTCGCTTTCGATCATGCGCCTGATTAACCCGCCCGGCAAAATTGCGCAGGGTGAAATCTTATTGGGCGATACGGATCTGACCAAGGTTCCGGCCAACAAGCTGCACCGCCTGCGCGGCAAAGACATTGCCATGATTTTTCAGGAGCCCATGACGTCGCTTAATCCTTTGCAGACAATCGGCAGGCAAATCGCAGAGGCCGTCTTGCTGCACAGCGATGTCACCAAGCAGCAGGCGTGGGAAAAGGCGGTTGAAATGCTCGGCATGGTGGGCATCGCCTCGCCGGAGAAACGTGCGAAAGCCTATCCGCACATGCTTTCGGGCGGGATGCGGCAGCGCGTGATGATCGCCATGGCGCTGAGCATGAATCCGCACCTGCTGATTGCCGACGAACCCACAACGGCTCTGGATGTGACCGTGCAGGCGCAGATCCTGGAGCTGATCAAAAAGCTCAGGGATGAAATCGGCATGGCGATCATGCTCATTACGCACGATTTGGGCGTGATCTCCGAAACCTGCGAACGCGTCATCGTCATGTATGCCGGCGAGATCGTGGAGCAGGCGCCCATCCGTGAACTATTCAGCCATCCAAGCCATCCTTACACACAGGGGCTGATCGCATCCGTTCCGCGCATGAAGCAAACGGAAAAGCTGCTGCATACCATCCCCGGCATGGTGCCCGGAGTGCAGGATATGCCGGAAGGCTGCCGTTTTGCGCCGCGGTGCAGCCGTGCACAGGAACGGTGCATGAAGGAAAAGCCGCCTACGTTCGCGGTGAACGATGGGCATTATGCCGCCTGTTGGCTTTGCGCGGGGAGGGAATAAACGATGCCGCTGTTGGAAGTAAACGATTTAAAAAAATATTATCCCGCAGGGCGCGGCGAAATTCTTAAAGCGGTGGACGGCGTATCCTTTTCCATCGAAGCGGGCGAAACGCTTGGCATCGTCGGAGAATCCGGCTGCGGAAAGAGTACGACCGGCCGTGTGCTGCTCAAGCTGGAAGAACCCACGGACGGCCGGATTTTCTTCGAGGGAACGGAGATCACCCGGTATACCGCCAAGCAAATGCGGCCGCTGCGAAGGGACATGCAGATCATCTTTCAGGATCCCTATGCTTCGCTCGACCCGCGGATGCGCGTCGCACAGATCATCGCGGAGCCGCTTATTACGCACAATCTTGTGCAGGGCAAAGCGGACTGCGAAAAGCGTGTGGACGAATTGCTGGAGGCCGTTGGTTTGCCGGTAGACTGCAGGAAAAAGTACCCGCATGAATTTTCGGGCGGACAGCGCCAGCGCATCAGCATTGCGCGCTCTTTGGCGCTGCAGCCCAAGCTCATCGTATGCGACGAGCCGGTATCCGCGCTGGATGTTTCCATACAGTCTCACATTCTCAACCTGCTGCGCGAATTGCAGCAGCGGTATCATCTTGCTTATATCTTCATCTCCCATGCGCTCAACGTCGTCAGCCACATGTCCGACCGGGTGGGCGTGATGTATCTCGGGCAGATGGTGGAGCTTGCGGGCAAGGAAGTGATCTACGATGCGCCGCAACACCCTTACACAAAGGCGCTTCTTTCCGCAATCCCACAGATTGACGAAGCGGATCGCCGCCAAAGGGTTGTTCTGCAGGGCGATGTCCCGAGCCCTATCCAGCCGCCGTCCGGATGCCGCTTCCATACCCGGTGCGCGCAGGCATGTGAACGCTGTAAAACTGAAGCGCCCGCGTTCCGGCAGATCGCTCCCGGCCATTTTGTGGCCTGCCATTTCGCACAGGAGGCACCGCAATGCTGACAAGAATCGATTGCGCGCATTTGCTCACTGCGGACGAACACCAGCCCTACGTTCCCGCTGCCGCCGTGTTGGTGCGGGGCGACGCCATCGCGTGGGCCGGTCCGGGCGCGCAGTGCCCCGCCACACGGGAACAGGCCGACCAATGGTTGGATTTTTCCGATAAGATCATAATCCCCGGCCTCGTCAACACGCATGGGCACAGCAGCCTCAACTGTATGCGCGGCGCGAGCGACGCGGGCGATTTTACACAATGGGCCGACGAATTGAAAGCATATACCTCGGATCTGACGCCGGAAGCGCTGCATTTTGGCAACCTGCTTTCCGTGATGGACATGCTCGCGGGCGGCACAACCTGCATTTGCGATTGCACGCGTTACGGAATCGGCGGGCTGAGCCGCGCTGCGGAGCTGTTCGGCATGCGCAGCCTTGCGGGAGGCTTGGCCAATTCTCCGGAGCTGCGCACGGATGGGCAAGGCAACTGGGATGACATTGTAGCATGGTGCGATGCGGCAGATATATGCCCGGATCGCTCTACACTGGTAAATGTGTACATAGGTGCACATTCCCCGTACAACTGCACGGGGGAACTGCTGAAAACTGCGCATGCGCAGGCGCGGCAAAGGGGGCTGCTGTTTGTCATCCACGCAGCGGAAACAAAAGCGGAAGAATGCACCATCCTGCAGCGGTACGGAATGCGTCCAATCCCGTGGCTGCATTCGCTGGGCGTGCTGGATGAAAACACCCTTCTGGTGCACAGCGTATGGCTGAACGAAGAAGAAATTGCTCTCATCAGCCACTGCGGCTGCAAGGTTGCGCATTGCCCGGCAAGCAATATGAAGCTCGGCAGCGGCGTCGCGCCCATTAAAAAAATGGTTCGCAGCGGCATTACCGTAGGGCTTGGCACCGACAGCATGCTCAGCAACAACAGTCTGGATCTGTTTTCGGAAATGAAGATCGCCTCCCTTGTGGACAGGATCACCTACGGGCCGGATTGCCTGGACAACCGCCAGCTGTTTCACATGGCCACCATTGAGGGCGCACGCGCCCTCAGGATGGATCGTTGGATTGGAAGCATCTGCGCCGGAAAGAAAGCGGACCTTGCCGTTTTGAACGGATACCATCCGTTGGGATATGACGAACAGCGTCTGCTGTCGGACTTGGTGTTTTACATGAACCGCGACAGCGTTTACGCCACCATGGTGAACGGCACGCTGGTTTACCGGGACGGGCGCTTTCTCCTGCAGGATGGGGAAGCGGTTCGGGAACAGGCGAAACGGTATTTTGAAGAATCCGAAAAATACCGGAAGCTGCTGCACGGGGAAGCCCGCGAAAAAGGAGATCGGAAATGAAACGATACGTCATCGGCATCATTGCAAGCTTTTTATCGGAAGATCTGGTGCGCAACCAGCAGGAACGGCAGGTTGCAACGCCTTGGGGCGAAGCAACGGTGATCCTCGGCGAAGTGGAAGGAAAGCCCGTCGCCGCGGTGCAGCGCTACGGTCCGGAGATCCGGATCGCCAGCAGTTGGGTCAATTACCGCGCCAATATCTGGGCGCTGAAAAAGATGGGCGTAAAATACGTGATCGCCATGAATGCGCTCGGATCCATCAATCCGGAAATCACGCCGGGTTCCATCACGTTGCCGCATGATTTTCTTGATTTCACCAAGGGACGCCCGCTGAGCTTTTTTGAAAAGGAAAGCTGCTGGGTACGCGTTGACATGACGGATGCATTTTGCAGCCAATTGCGCAAAAAAATTATGGCAAGCGCAGCGTCTCTGCAAATTCCGCTGATCGACCATGCGGTGTTCGCCTGCTCGGAAGGCCCACGCTTTGAATCGGCGGCAGAAGTCAAAATGTATCAGATGCTGGGCGCCGATCTTGTGGGCACGCCCGTTGTTCCAGAAATCATCTTGGCACGCGAAGCGGGCATGTGTTACAGCTCCATCGCCGCGATCATGAACCTAGGGTGCGGCATGGTAGAGTCCGTCGCCCATGACGATATGACGAAGTATTACCGTTCCTGCGGCGCGCAGGAGAAAGTGGAAAAAATCGTGCGCGAGACGATACGCACCTTCGTTGATGACAGAACCTGCCGTTGTGCAGGCGCTGCCCTGGAAGGCGTAGCCGGGCGTTTCCCGGCCTGGTATCTGGAAGAAACGGAACCATAAACTCTTATGCACTTGCACCCTATGCGGCGCAATGCAAATAAATCACGGAGGAATCCTCATGAAAAAGACCCTTTGTATGATCCTGGCTCTTCTTGTGGTGTTGGCCGGATGCGCGCAGACAACTCAGCCTGACGCTACCCCCGCGGCAACGCCCGAGCAGACCGCGCCGCAAGGCACCGAAACGAAGCAGCCCGATGCCTCTGCCGAGCCGGGCACACCCGATGAACCGGCCAAAGACACCTTGGTGGTTGCACTGAGCGCCGACGCCCTGTCGATGGACCCCGCCCGTCACACAACCTACCCCACTGGAACCGTTCTGTTCCACATTTACGATCCCCTGGTTACCCGCGACGCCAACGGCAACATTCAGCCCTGGTTGGCAGAATCCTGGGAATTGCTGGATGACGTAACCTGGCAGTTCAAGCTGAAAGAAGGCGTAACCTTCACAAACGGTGAGCCGTTCAACGCGGAATGTGTCAAATACAGCCTGGAGCGCGTGCTCGATCCTGATACGCAGGCGCCCAACAAAACCCGCATCGCAGCAATCGACCATGTAGATGTGGTGGATGAATACACCGTGAACGTTGTAACGCAGTACCCCGCGCCCACGTTGCTGCAGGGCATGGCGGAAGATGGCTTCTGCGCGATGATGGTTCCCGTGCAGCACACGTCCACCAGCCTTGAAACGCTCGGTTCCGAGCCTGTCGGCACCGGCCCGTACATGCTCAAGGAATGGGTCAAAGACGACCACATTACCCTGGTTGCCAACGATGCCTACTGGGGAACCGCCCCTGCGATCAAGACGATCATTTTCCGCCCCATCCCGGAAACCAGCACGGCGATCAGCGAGCTCAAGAGCGGTGGCGTAGACGTTATCACAAACGTACCTCCCGAGCAGATGGATGGCCTGAATACCGACACCACGAAGGTTGTGGCAAAGGCGACCGACCGCCTGTTCTACATTAACGTGAACACACTGGAGGAAGGCCCCCTGCAAAACAAACTGGTGCGCCAGGCAATTGCTTATGCGATCGACGTAGACGCCATCAACGAAAGCCTGCTCGGCGGAATGGCGCAGCGCACCGCCATCAACCTGCCTCTTGAGGCATTCGGCTACGATGCATCCCTGACGCCGTATGAATACAATCCCGAAAAGGCCAAGGAGCTGCTCGCGGAAGCCGGCTATGCCGATGGCATCACAATCCCGTTCCTTTCCCGCAACGGCCGTTACATTAAGGATAAGGAAATCGTAGAAACCTGCGCCGCTTACCTTGAGCAGGTGGGCATCCACTGTGAAGTTGAGCTGGTAGAAGGCGGCGTTTGGCAAAACCGTTCCGAAAACCACGGCCGTAAAGGCATCTTCTACCCCGGTTGGAGCGGCCGCGATGCAGATCTGGTCTTTTATCCGCAGCTCGCCTCCGGGCAATCGCAGAGCTATGTCAGCGATGAGGCGCTTGACGCGATGATCATGGAAGCGCGTACGACGATGGATGAGGCAAAGCGCCTTGCGCTCTATTATGAGATCGATGCGTACCTCTACGATCAGATGTACCAGATCCCGCTGTTCCAGTCCCCCGCCATTTACGGCGTGAACAACGCGCTCAACTGGGAGCCGCGCAACGACGATATCCTCAGCTTCCGCGATGCAAGTTTTTAATCAAGAGCAGCGTTTGTAGCTACACCATCGGGTACCATCCCACCCTTGGGATGGTACCCGATTAAGTTGTCTCTGCAAGCGTTTAAGCAGCCCCCCTTCGCCCGCTCCGGGCGCGCCATGTTTCAAAGCGCAGCAATCAGCAAATGCGATGTCCGCTTTTGATTCATGCGCCTTTTCAGCAAGCTCACAACAGCAGGTTCACAAGAATCCTTTCTCCTTCACCCCATCCTTCACTCCCTGCCCAATGTGTATTGTGCCTGCGCCGCTTCCCTTTGCCACGCAAATGACCGCTTGACAAAGCATGCGTTCTATGGTAACATTGCAGGCAATTGAATGAATATTAATACGCAGACGGAATTATGCCCGTATCGGACGGTTCAGAGAGCCGGCGGTTGCTGCAAGCCGGCCCAAAAGATACTGTGCAGTCTCCTTCCCGAGTAGAACGCCCCAACCCCGGAACAGTAAGGCGTTACGGCCGCCCCGTTACAGGCTAGAAGCTTGTTTGAGCTTTGAACACGAGTGATCGTCCATTCCCTAACCGCGCTGGGATGCGATAATCAGGGTGGTACCACGAACTTTCGTCCCTGAAGCCAATTCGGCTTCAGGTTTTTTTTTAAGGATATAATCCCGCTCCATGCACGGCGCAGCACGCCGGGCAGGCGGGTTTTGGAGGATTTTTATACATGCAGATGACAGGCGCAAAAATCTTGATGGAATGCCTGCTGGAACAGGGTGTGGATACCGTTTTTGGCTACCCCGGCGGCACCATCCTGAACGTTTATGACGAGCTTTACCACTATCGCAGCAAAATTCGGCATATTCTCACCTCCCATGAGCAGGGCGCTTCCCATGCAGCGGACGGCTATGCCCGTTCCACCGGCAAGGTAGGCGTGTGCTTCGCCACCTCCGGCCCGGGGTGCACCAACCTCACCACAGGCATCGCCACGGCTTATATGGACTCTTCCCCCGTGGTATTCATCACCTGCAATGTGGCGGAAAACCTCGTGGGCAAGGACTCGTTTCAGGAGGTTGACATCACGGGCATCACCATGCCCATCACCAAATGCAACTACATGGTGCGCGATACGGCCAAGCTTGCGGACATCGTGCGCGAGGCATTCGCCATCGCGCGCGGCGGAAGGCCCGGCCCGGTGCTCATCGACATTGTGAAAAATGCGACCGCCCAAACGGCGGAGTTTACCCCTCTGCCGCGGGAAGCGCATGCTTCCGCCGGGCGGCTTGGTGCGCTCATCAAGCGCGCTTCCCATGACCTGCGCGCTCCGGAGCCGGATCTCAACGATGTGCACAAGCTTGTGCACATGATCCAAGCCTCACAAAAGCCCCTTCTGATCTGCGGCGGTGGCGTGGTGCGCAGCCGGGCGGATCATGAATTTCTCGCCCTTGCGGAATGCATTGACGCACCCGTTGCCGTAACCGTGATGGGCGGCGGCGGCTTCAAAGGGCGCAATCCGCTCACTACGGGCATGATCGGCATGCACGGTTCGCAGGCTTCCAACATGGCCTGCGACAGCTGCGACCTGCTCATCGCCGTGGGCTGTCGCTTCTCCGACCGTGTGGCGCTCGATCCCGCAAGCTTCGCAAGCCAGGCGCAGATTGTGCAGATCGACATCGACCGTTCCGAGATCAACAAGAATGTGCAGACTGACCACCATATCATCGGCGATGCAAAGCGCGTGCTGCAAATGCTGTTGGACGAGCTTGAGCCGATGGATCATACCCCGTGGAAGGATTATGTGTTTTCTTTTAAAACGGAAACAGAGTATGACGAAGGCGGGAGCACCCTTACGCCCAAGCAGATTACGGATGCCATTGCGCGCCTTATGCCGCAGGACACCATGGTTGCAACGGATGTGGGGCAGCACCAGATGTGGGCCATCCAGCATTTCCATTTCGATTACCCCGGCCAGCTTCTGACTTCCGGCGGCTTCGGCACGATGGGCTTTGGCCTTGGCGCCGCCATCGGCGCGAAGGTCGGAAACCCGGAAAAGACCGTGATCCATATCACGGGGGACGGCAGCTTCCGCATGAACTGCAACGAGCTTGCCACCGAGCAGTATTATGACATTCCGGTCATCACCTTCGTGTTCAACAACAACACGCTCGGCATGGTGCGCCAGTGGCAAACGCTGATTTATGATAAGCGTTATTCCGAAACCACGCTGGACCGCGCGCCCAATTTCGTAAAGCTCGCGGAGGCTTACGGGCTGCGCGGCAAACGCGTTTGCAACGTAAAGGAGCTGGAGGCGGCGATCACGGAGGCCATGGAATGGAAGCACGGCTATGTGATCGACTGCGCCATCGACCAGGATGAAATGGTTCGCCCCATGGTAGGCGGCGGCAGCCGTATCACCCAGTTCATTATCGATTAAAGGAGGGATGCACATGGACCGCGCAGTAAGACGTTCCCTGTCCGTTCTGGTGGACAACGAAGCCGGCGTGCTTTCCCAGGTTTCGCGCCTGTTTTCCCGCAAGGGCTACAACATCGAATCCCTGGCTGTCGGCACGACGGATGACCCGGCCGTTTCGCGCATCACCATTGAGGTGCTCGCGGACGATAAGCAGATCAACCTGCTCAGCAATCAGCTGCGCAAGCTGCTGCCGGTACATTCCGTGAAGCTGCTGCACCCGGAAAATGCCATCCGGCGCGAGCTGATTCTCATCAAGGTCAGCGTTCCCACAAGTGAGATCGGAAACCGCGTCATCCAAATCGCAAACATTTTCCGCGCGTCGATCATCGACGTTTCCCAGACGACGCTTACCCTTGCCATGATCGGGGAGGAAAGCAAGGCCTCGGCCATTGAAAACCTGGTAAAAGAGTTCGGCATCCTCGAGCTGGTGCGCACCGGCATGATCGCACTGGAACGGGGCTCAGATACAATTTATGAGGACACAAAAGAAAAAGGAGAGTTTAATTATGGCAAAAATGTACTATGAAAAAGACTGTGACCTCGGCAAGCTTGACGGCAAGAAAATCGCCATCATCGGGTATGGCTCGCAGGGCCATGCGCACGCGCTCAATCTCCGGGATTCCGGCTGCGATGTAATCGTCGGCCTCCGCCGCGGCGGCAAATCCTGGCCGGTAGCCGAGAAGGACGGATTTGAAGTGATGACCGTTGCGGAAGCCACCAAGGCCGCAGACATCATCATGATCCTGATCAACGATGAAGCGCAGGCCGATATGTACAAGGCCGATATCGCGCCCAATCTGACAGACGGCAAAGCCATCGCCTTCGCGCACGGCTTCAACATCCGCTATAAGCAGATCGTCCCTCCGGCGGGCGTAGATGTGTTCATGGCCGCCCCAAAGGGCCCCGGCCACACCGTCCGCTCCCAGTACGTTGCCGGCAAGGGCGTGCCCTGCCTCGTCGCGGTGGAGCAGAATGCAACGGGCAAGGCGTATGACATTGCGCTTGCCTACATCGCCAGCATCGGCGGCGCCCGTGCGGGCATCATGGAAACCACCATGCATGACGAAACCGAAACCGACCTCTTCGGCGAGCAGGCCGTGCTCTGCGGCGGCGTTGTGGATCTGATGCGCTGCGGCTTCGAAACGCTCGTTGAAGCAGGTTACGAACCGGAAAACGCCTATTTCGAGTGCATCCATGAGATGAAGCTCATCATAGACCTCATCAACAAGGGCGGCGTTGCGGCGATGAACTATTCCATCTCCGACACGGCGGAATACGGCGAATACGTTTCCGGCCCCCGCGTGCTCCCTTACGAGCAGACCAAGGCCAACATGAAGGCCGTGCTGCAGGACATTCAGGACGGCACTTTCGCGGGCAAGTGGATCGCGGAAAACAAGAACGGCCGCTGCTTCTTCAACTCCAAGCGCGAAACGCTCGCCAAGCATCCGATGGAAGTCATCGGCAAACAGCTGCGCGAGCAGATGCTTTGGAAGAACGATTCCGATTTGGACAAGGCTTCCAACTAAGCAGAGCTTTCGGGAAAGCGGAACTCCCCCGCTTTCCCCTGGTTTCTCACAGGCAGCCTGCCCTCCGGCGCGGCCGCCTTTTTCACACAAATGAGAACGAGGATTAACACATGCTTTCCGATAACATCAAAACCGGCGTGGAGCGCGCGCCGAACCGCAGCCTGCTTTACGCGCTCGGCTATACGGAAGAGGAAATTCGCCGCCCGCTGATCGGCGTTGTGACCTCCTTCAACGAAATTGTCCCCGGGCACATGAATCTCGACAAGATCGCCGAAGCGGTGAAGGCCGGCGTGCGCGCAGCCGGAGGCACCCCCGTGCTGTTCCCCGCCATCGCCGTGTGCGACGGCATCGCCATGGGGCACATTGGCATGAAGTATTCGCTTGTCACGCGCGACCTCATCGCCGATTCCACCGAGGCCATGGCGCTCGCCCACCAGTTTGACGGGCTCGTCATGATCCCAAACTGCGATAAAAATGTGCCCGGCCTCCTGATGGCCGCAGCGCGCATCAATGTCCCCACCCTCCTTTGCTCCGGCGGGCCGATGCTTGCAGGGCGCCTGAAGGATGGCCGCCGTACCTGCCTCAGCCACATGTTCGAGGCCGTAGGCGCTTACCACGCGGGCACGCTCGACGAGGCCGGCGTGCGCGATTATGAGGAAAACGCCTGCCCCACCTGCGGCTCCTGCTCGGGCATGTACACCGCAAACTCAATGAACTGCCTTTCGGAAGCAATCGGCATGGCGCTGCCCGGCAACGGCACCATTCCCGCCGCATATTCCGCGCGCCTGCGCCTTGCAAAGCATGCGGGCATGAAGATCATGGAGCTCGTGGAAAAGAACATCCGCCCCCGCGACATCATGACCGAAGCCGCCTTCCACAACGCTGAAACCGTGGACATGGCGCTCGGCTGCTCCACCAACACCATGCTGCACCTGCCTGCCATCGCCCATGAGGCAGGCGTCACGATCAGCCTGGACGCGGCAAACGCCATCAGCGCGAAAACGCCGAACCTGTGCCATCTTGCACCTGCCGGCGACACCTTCATGGAGGATCTTGACCTTGCAGGCGGCGTTGCGGCCGTGATGAAAGAGCTTGCAAAGAAAAACCTGCTGGATCTTTCCGTGATGACCGTAACGGGCAAACCGCTTGCGGAAACCGTGAACGCGGCCGAAAACCGCAACGAGGAGATCATCCGCCCCGTGGAGCGGCCGTATTCCGAAAACGGCGGCATCGCGGTGCTCAAGGGGAACCTTGCAAAGGACGGCTGCGTCGTGAAGCAATCCGCCGTCGCCCCCGCGATGATGAAGCATGAAGGCCCTGCCCGCGTGTTCAATTCCGAGGAGGAGGCCATCGCCGCCATCTACGCGAAAAAAATCAACCCCGGCGACGTGGTGGTTATCCGCTATGAGGGGCCCAAGGGCGGCCCGGGCATGCGCGAAATGCTCAACCCCACCTCCGCCATCTGCGGCATGGGGCTTGGCGAAAGCGTTGCGCTCATCACGGACGGCCGCTTCTCCGGCGCAACGCGCGGCGCTTCCATCGGCCACGTAAGCCCGGAAGCCGCCGCAGGCGGCGTCATCGCCCTTGTGAAAGAAGGCGACCGCATCCGCATCGACATCCCCGCCTGCGAAATTGCGCTGCTCGTTTCGGATGAGGAACTTGCCCGCCGCAGGGCGGCATGGGTCTGCCCGGAGCCAAAGGTTAAAACCGGCTACCTTGCGCGGTATGCCAAGCTTGTAAGCTCCGCCGATCAGGGCGCCATCCTGCAATAAGCAACGAGGTCGCATATGAAGCAAATTAAAATTTTTGATACCACGCTGCGCGACGGCGAGCAATCGCCCGGCTGCAGCATGAACCTGCAGGAGAAGATCGAGGTCGCCCGCTGCCTGGAACGGCTCAAGGTGGATGTGATCGAAGCAGGCTTCGCCATTTCCTCCCCCGGGGACTTTGAATCCGTTGAAACCATCGCGCGCACGGTGAAGGACTGCACCGTCGCCTCCCTTGCGCGCGCCGCCGCGGGCGACATCGACGCGGCGTGGGACGCCGTGAAGAAGGCGGCGGACCCGCGCATCCACCTGTTCATCGCCACTTCCCCGCTGCACATGGAATATAAGCTGCGCATGAAGCCCGAAGAGGTGCTCGAAAAGGCGGCGGCCATGGTAGCCTACGCGAAGAAATACTGCGCGAACATCGAATTTTCCGCAGAAGACGCCACGCGCAGCGATCCTGCCTTCCTTGCCAGGGTTGTGGAGGCCGCCATCCGAAACGGCGCCACCACCGTGAACATCCCGGATACCGTTGGTTACACTACGCCGGACGAGATGCGCGCGCTGATTGAATACCTGCGCGCAAACGTGGAAAACAGCGACCGGGCGGACTTTTCCGTGCATTGCCACAACGACCTCGGCATGGCAACGGCAAACTCGCTTGCGGGTGTGCTCGGCGGCGCAGCGCAGATCGAATGCACCGTCAACGGCCTTGGCGAGCGCGCGGGCAACACCTCCCTTGAAGAAGTGGTGATGGCCATGCGCACCCGCGCGGATGTGTTCGACGCCACGACGCGCATCGACACCACGCAGATTTACCGCGCCAGCAAAACGGTCTATGACATTATTGGCCAAAGCGCGCCGCTCAACAAGCCCATCGTGGGGAAAAACGCCTTCATGCACGAAGCGGGCATCCACCAGCACGGCGTGCTTGCAAACAAGCAGACCTATGAGATCATGACGCCGGAATCCATCGGCATCCGTGCGGACAACATCGTGCTTGGCAAGCATTCCGGCAAACATGCGTTTGAATCGCACCTCAAGGAGATGGGGTATACCCTTTCTGCAGAGGAGCTTGTGCGCTGCTTCCAGGAGTTCAAGGTGCTCTGCGACAAGAAGAAGACCGTGAACGATGCGGACATCGAAGCGCTTGTGACGCACAACACCAAGAAGAGCGCAGCTGCCGAAGGCGGCTATGCACTTGACTGGTTTGCCGTGCATACGAGCAACTTTACCACGGCAACGAGCACTATGAGCCTCAAGCGGGGCGATGAACGCTTCGAGGAAGTGTGCCTGGGCGACGGCCCCATCGACGCTTCCTTCAACGCCATCGACAAAATCATCAAGCCCATCCCGCACGCGTTCGAGCTTTACACCATCAACTCCATTTCCGAGGGCAAGGACACGCTCGGCAGCGTCACCGTGAAGCTTTCGGCCGGCGGGGCAACGTTTACGGGCCGCGGCCTTTCCACGGACATCATCGAAGCGAGCATCCTCGCCTACATCGAAGCGGCAAACAAGCTGCAGCAAAGCCCGCTTGCAGCGGAACAAGCCAAGGAGGAGGCATAACACATGGGCATGACCATGACGGAAAAGATTCTCGCCGCCCACGCGGGGCTTCCCTGTGTGAAAGCGGGCGATTTGATCGAAGCGAAGCTGGATCTTGTGCTTGGCAACGACATCACCACCCCCGTTGCCATTACCACGTTTGAAGCGGCCGGCCTTACAAAGATCTTTGATCAGGATAAGATTGCCATCGTGCTCGATCATTACACTCCCTGCAAGGACATCAAATCCGCAGAGCTCTGTGCGCAGGCGCGCGCCTTTGCCAAAAAGCACGGCATCACGCACCTGTACGACGTGGGCGAGGCGGGCATTGAGCATGCGCTTCTTCCGGAAAAGGGTCTTGTCGCCCCCGGAGACTGCGTAATCGGCGCGGATTCCCACACCTGCACCTACGGCGCTTTGGGCGCATTTTCCACGGGCGTCGGCTCCACGGACATGGCGGCCGGCATGGCCATCGGCGAAAACTGGTTCAAGGTGCCCGCAGCCATCAAGGTTACGCTCACGGGCAAGCTCAGGCCCTATGTAAGCGGCAAGGACGTTATTTTGCACCTCATCGGCAAAATCGGCGTGGACGGCGCGCTGTATCAATCGCTCGAATTCACGGGCGAAGGCGTGGCCTCCCTTTCGATGGACGACCGCTTCACCATCGCCAACATGGCCATCGAAGCGGGCGCGAAGAACGGCATTTTCCCGGTGGATGAAAAGACCGTCGAATATGTGAGCGGCCGTGTAAACCGGCCTTATACCGTCTACGAAGCGGATGCGGACGCACGGTATGCCCGTGAGGTTGTGATCGACCTTTCTTCGCTTGCGCCGACCGTTTCCCTGCCGCACCTGCCTTCCAACACGAAAACGATCTCTGAAGCAAAGGGACTGCCCATCCAGCAGGCGGTGATCGGTTCCTGCACCAACGGCCGCATTTCCGACCTGCGGCAGGCGGCGGAGATCCTCTCCGGCCGGCATATCGCCCCCGGCGTCCGCTGCATCGTAATTCCCGCTACGCAGGAGATTTATCTCCAGTGCATCCGGGAAGGCCTGGCGGAAACCTTCCTTCAGGCAGGCTGCGCGCTTTCTACCCCCACCTGCGGCCCCTGCCTCGGCGGCCATATGGGCGTGATGAGCGCGGGAGAACGCGCCGTTTCCACCACAAACCGCAACTTTGTGGGCAGGATGGGGCATGTGAAAAGCGAGGTTGTCCTCGCCTCCCCTGCCGTTGCTGCGGCTTCCGCCGTGGCAGGCTGCCTTGCAGACCCGGCGGAACTCATGAAAGGAGTGTGACGCACCATGGCAAAAGGCATCGTGCATAAGTTTGGGGACAACATCGACACGGACGTTATCATCCCCGCAAGATACTTGAACGCCCCCTCCCCGGAGGAGCTTGCGAAGCACTGCATGGAGGACATCGACCCCACGTTTGCTTCCCGCGTCAAGCCGGGCGAAATCATCGTGGGCGGCGCAAACTTCGGCTGCGGTTCCTCGCGCGAGCATGCGCCCATCGCAATTCAGGCTGCAGGCGTTTCCTGCGTGATCGCCGCAAGCTTTGCGCGCATCTTTTACCGCAATGCCATCAACATCGGCTTTCCCATCCTGGAATGCCCGGAAGCTGCTGCGGCCATTGCGGAGGGCGATGTGGTTTCCGTGGATTTTTCCTCCGGCACAATCACGGATGAAACCACGGGCGCACGCTTTCAAGCCACGGCCTTTCCGGAATTCATTGCGCGCATCATCGAAAAAGGCGGCTTGCTCCCCTATTTGAAGGCGCGTCAGGAGGCGCAAAAATGAAGTATACGATTGCGCTCATTAAGGGCGACGGCATCGGCCCGGAAATCGTGGGCAGCGCCGTGCGCGTGCTCCAAAAGGCCGGCGAAAAATTCGGGCACAGCTTCGTCTTCCGGGAATACCTCATGGGCGGCTGCGCCATTGATGCCTCCGGCACCCCGCTGCCGGAGGAAACCGTTGCGGGTTGCCTTGCAAGCGACAGTGTGCTCCTCGGCGCGGTCGGCGGCCCGAAGTGGGACAAAAACCCGCCGGCGCTGCGCCCGGAAAAAGGCCTTTTAGGGTTGCGTGCAGCGCTCGGCCTTTACACGAACCTGCGCCCCGCAAAGCTTTATCCCGCGCTTTCGGCAGAGTGCCCGCTCCGCGCGGACATCGTTGCCGATGGGTTCGACCTGATGATTGTGCGCGAGCTCACCGGCGGGATTTACTTCGGCGAGCGCGGCAGGCGCGAAGGCAAATTCGGCCCGGAAGCCTACGACACGGAAGCGTACAGCGTGGCGGAGATCGAGCGCATCGCCCGCGTGGCGTTTAAAACGGCAAAGAAGCGCCGCGGCAGGCTTGTGAGCATTGACAAGGCAAATGTGCTGGAAACCTCCCGCCTCTGGCGCGAAACGATGCACCGCATCGGCGCGGAATACCCGGAGGTTGCGCTTTCGGATATGCTGGTGGACAACGCCGCCATGCAGCTGGTGCGCTGCCCCTCGCAGTTTGACGTGATTGTGACTTCCAACCTGTTCGGCGACATCCTTTCGGACGAAGCCTCGCAGATCACCGGTTCTATCGGCCTTCTGCCTTCTGCTTCCCTTGGGGATGGCACATGCGGCCTGTATGAACCCATCCACGGCTCCGCACCGGATATCGCCGGGCAGGATAAGGCGAACCCCATCGCCACCATCCTTTCCGCCGCGATGATGCTGCGCTATTCCTTCGGCCTTTCGGCCGAGGCCGGCTGCATCGAGGCTGCTGTGGATCATGTGCTGGCACAGGGGCTGCGCACAGCGGACATCCTCGGCAAAAGCGGCGCGCGGCCGCTCGGCTGCACGGCCATGACCGACGCCATCCTCGCCGCGCTCTGAAGGGGAAGCGGAGCTTGCTATGGACAGACTGACATCCAACCTGTTGTTATACCGTGATCTCGGCGAGGACAGCATCCTGCTGCGCCTTGCCGGGATTTTCCACGACTACCGCATGGGAAACGGGGAGCGGGAAGCGCTTGTTTCCCGCATCTATGCAGAGGTGAAGCGCCTGCTTGACCTTGCAACCCAATACGGCTTCGACACGAACCTTTGGCACAATTACCTTTCGTTCGTGCTCATCACAAACGAAAATTCCTTCAGCCTCACCGCAGAGCGCCGCGGCGCGGCCGAAGGCAGTGTAAACCGCTTTGCCAAAGCGGATTTCCGCATATTCAAGCGCCTGTTCGAGTACGATTTCAGCGGCATTGAACGCGATTTGAAAGTCGATTGCTTCTCCATCCTCTCGGACTATCATGCCATCCCGAAGCTCGAAAAAAATTATTATAAAAGCGTAAGCGAGCATGTGCGCTCGCTGTCCCGCGCGCTTTCCCGCGCGAAGGATGAAACCGAATTTTTCAACCTTGTGACAGGCTTTTATAAGCGGCACGGCGTGGGGATGTTCGGCCTTAACCGCGCGTTCCGCATCCAAAACGAGGGAAACGGCATCGCGTTTTTGCCCATCAACAATGCGGATAAAATCACGCTTTCCGACCTCATCGGCTATGAGGTGCAGAAGCGGGAGCTCATCGCCAACACGGAAGCGTTCGTACGCGGCCGTAGCGCGAACAACGTGCTGCTTTACGGCGACAGCGGAACGGGGAAATCGTCGAGCGTAAAGGCTGTGCTCAACGAATATGCCGGCGAAGGGCTGCGGATGATTGAGCTTTACAAGCATCAGTTCCGCGACCTTTCCGCCGTGATTGCGGCGGTGAAAAGCCGGAACTACCGCTTCATCCTTTTCATCGACGATCTGTCGTTTGAAGAGCACGAGGTTGAATATAAGTTCCTGAAAGCCGTGATTGAGGGCGGCGTGGAAACGCGGCCGGACAATGTGCTTCTTTACGCCACCTCCAACCGCCGCCACCTGATTCGGGAAACCTGGTCCGACCGCAGCGATATGGAACATGACGGCGACATCCACCGCAGCGATACGATGGAGGAAAAGCTTTCCCTCGCCAGCCGTTTCGGCGTGGCCATCAACTATTCAAGCCCCAACCGGGAGCAATATTATGACATCGTGCGCGGGCTTGCCGCGCGCGCGGGCAGGCTTGACCTGCCCGAAGGAGAGCTGCTGTTGCTCGCAAACCGCTGGGAGATCCGCCACGGCGGCGTATCCGGCCGCACGGCGCAGCAGTTCATCAACTACCTTGCCGGAAAGGAAACACCCAATGCTGACTCTTGACAAAATCTATCACGCCGCATTCGTGCTCAAGGAGGTGGCCCGCAGGACGGACCTCATCCATGCGCCAAACCTCTGTCCGGATGCGGAGCTTTACCTGAAAACCGAAAACCTGCAGGTGACCGGCAGCTTCAAGCTGCGCGGCGCTTATTACAAAATCAGCCAGCTCACCGACGAGCAGAAGCGCGCCGGCATCATCGCCTGCAGCGCGGGAAACCATGCGCAGGGCGTTGCGCTCGCCGCCACGCGGCAGGGCGCAAAAAGCGTAGTCTTTATGCCGGACAGCGCGCCCATCAGCAAGGTTGAAGCCACAAAACGCCTGGGGGCGGAGGTCTGCCTTGTCAACGGCGCGTATGACGACGCTTACGAGGCTGCTGTGCGCCGCCAGGAGGAAACAGGAGCAACCTTCATCCATCCGTTTAACGACGATGAGGTGATTGCCGGGCAGGGCACCATCGGCCTTGAAATCCTGGAACAGATGCGCGATGCGGAGGCTGTGGTCGTCCCCATTGGCGGCGGCGGGCTTATTTCCGGCGTGGCCTATGCCGTGAAGCACCTGAGCCCGAATGTAAAGGTTTACGGTGTGCAGGCCGCGAATGCGCCCGGCATGTATGAAAGCCGCCATGAAGGCAAGCTCGTTACGCTTGACACCGTTTCCACGTTTGCGGATGGCATTGCCGTGAAGCACCCGGGGGATACCACCTTTGCGCTGACGCAGGAATACGTGGATGACATTGTGACGGTTTCAGAGGACGAAATCGCCGCAGCCATCCTCGCCATGATCGAAAAGCAGAAACTCATCGCCGAAGGCGCAGGCGCGGTTTCCGTTGCGGCTGCGATGTTCGGCAAGCTCCCCATCGCGGGGAAAAAGACGGTCTGCATCGTCTCCGGCGGCAACATCGATGTAAACATCCTCTCCCGCGTGATCACGCGCGGCCTCATCACGAGCGGGCGCAACAGCAATTTGCAGATCGCGCTCGAAGACAAGCCCGGCCAGCTTGTGGGCGTAAGCGAAATCGTTGCAAAATGCGGCGCCAACGTGGTGCGCGTCAGCCATGAACACTCGGACCCGAACATGGCCATTTCAAGCTGTTTCCTGAAGCTTTCGATGGAAACGCGCGATTTTGCGCAGATCGAAGAAATCAAGCGCGCGCTCACCAAAGCAGGCTTCAAAATCGTATCCTGACACACGGCTGCGGCGTAATTTCCCCCGCTTGCATGCGCAGGCAAACGCATGGTAAAACAAGGGTGCAGCGTGCGGTTCCGGCAGAACGTAAACCCAGTTGCCGGCCGCACGCTATTTTGTTTTGGAGGACATTCCAAAGCATCCGTCCTGCTGTAAATTAATTTTATTTTGTAATGGGTTCACTCTGTATTTTGTGATTGACACAGCCATATGACGGGTGTATAATTCCGCCATTGATTGTTTTGTATAATGCTGTTCCTATTTTGTTTTTTCAGGAACGGTTAAAATATTTTCAGGAGGCACGTTTGGGATGAGCACCGTATCAGAACTTTTTGGAAGCATGGTATTCAACGACACGGTTATGAAGGAAAGGCTCCCGAAGGAGACCTACCGGGCAATGCAAAACGCCATCCGCGACGGCAGGCGCTTGGACGCTTCCGTGGCGAACGTGGTGGCCAATGCGATGAAGGATTGGGCCATTGAAAAGGGCGCTACGCATTTTACCCACTGGTTTCAGCCCATGACCGGCATCACTGCGGAAAAGCACGACAGCTTTATTTCCCCCATCAAGGGCGGGCATGTGATTATGGAGTTTTCCGGCAAAGAGCTCGTGCGTGGCGAACCGGATGCCTCCAGCTTTCCTTCCGGCGGGCTGCGTGCCACGTTTGAAGCACGCGGCTACACAGCATGGGACCCAACCTCCTACGCTTTCATCAAAGACAACACGCTCTGCATTCCCACGGCGTTCTGCTCCTACGGCGGAGAGGTGCTGGACAAAAAAACCCCGCTGCTGCGCTCCATGCAGGCTGTCAGCCGCCAGGCCATGCGCGTGCTGAAGCTCTTTGGCAATGCGGACGTTACTTCGGTAAATGTAACCGTTGGCCCGGAGCAGGAGTATTTCCTTGTTGATAAAGAGCTGTTCTCCCGGCGCAAGGATCTGCTTTACACCGGCCGCACGCTCTTTGGCACAATGCCGCCCAAGGGGCAGGAACTTGAAGATCATTACTTCGGCGCGATCAAACCGCGCATTGCCGCGTTCATGCAGGACCTTGATACCGAGCTTTGGAAGCTCGGTGTGCTTGCGAAAACCGAACACAACGAGGTCGCGCCCGCCCAGCATGAGCTTGCGCCGATTTTTACCACCGCGAACATCGCAGCAGACCACAACCAGATCACGATGGAAGTCATGCAGAAGCTTGCAAAAAAGCATGGCCTCGTCTGCCTGCTGCACGAAAAGCCATTTGAAGGCGTGAACGGGAGCGGCAAGCACAACAACTGGTCGCTCTGCACCAACACGGGGGTAAACCTGCTTGAGCCCGGCGATACGCCATACGAAAACGCGCAGTTCCTGCTGTTCCTTTGTGCGGTCATCAAGGCTGTGGACGAATATCAGGATCTGCTGCGTATCTCGGTTGCATCGGCCGGCAACGATCACCGCCTTGGTGCGAATGAAGCGCCGCCGGCCATCATTTCCATGTTTCTGGGCGATGAGCTTGAGGGCGTTCTGGACGCGATTGAGGCAGATGCAGTGTACGACGCAAAAGAGCAGGTGCAGATGAAGATCGGCGTACATGTGTTGCCGCGCTTCCCAAAGGATACCACGGACCGCAACCGCACCTCCCCCTTCGCTTTCACGGGCAACAAATTTGAATTCCGCATGCTTGGCTCCTCCGCGTCCATTTCCGATGCGAACGTAGTCACCAACACCGCCGTTGCCGAAGCGCTTAAGCAGTATGCGGACGCCCTTGAAGCCGCGCCGGATTTCGCGGCCGCCCTGCACGATCTGATCCGCGATACCATCAAAAAGCACAAGCGGATTATCTTCAACGGCAATGGGTATGATGACGCATGGGTTGCCGAAGCGGAGCGCCGCGGCCTTTCCAACCTGCGCACCACGCCGGACGCGCTCAAGCATTTTCTGGACGAAAAGAATGTTGCGCTTTTCACCTCGCACCGCGTGCTGACCGAAGCTGAAATGAAAGCGCGGCACGAGATCATGCTGGAAAGCTATTGCAAGATCATAAACATTGAAGCGCTGACCATGCTTGACATGGCAAAGAAGGACATCCTGCCTGCCGTAACCGCCTATGCGGGCGAACTGGCCTCCGCGGCAGCCGCAAAGCGTGGCGTTTTTGCAGCCGTGGACTGCACCTTTGAAGAACAAACGGTTACCGCCCTTTCCGGCCTTTCCGCAAAGCTTTACGGGGAAACGCTTTCCCTTTCGGATGCGCTTGCCAAAGCTGCGAAAGCCGCGGGCCCGGCTGCGGTTGCCGATTGCTATAAGAACGACGTGATTGGCGCAATGGCCGCGCTGCGTGCGACGGCGGATGCGCTGGAATCCATCACCGCCGCAAACCGCTGGCCGTTCCCCACCTATGGCGAGCTGCTGTTTGGAATCATCTAAGTTCCAAACGCGCTTGATTTCACCCTCTATATTGCAGGGCGCCGCTTCGGAAGAAGCGGCGCTTTTGCTCGTTTACCTTCTCTCACTGCCCGAGCAAAAGTACACCGTTCCGCCCATATAGGCTGTTTTTTCGATTGTCCCCCCGCACTTGGGGCAGAGGGTTCCCAACGTTTCCCTGGAAAGCACGCAGGCATAGCCGCCGCGTTCCCCAAAGAAATCGCGTTCTGTGTTTCTCCCCCCTGCCGCGCACATCGCCCCGAGCGTTTTGCGCAGCGCATCGTACAGCGCATGGAATTCCGCATCCGTCACACTTCTCATATCGCATCTTGGGTCGAGGCCCGCATGCCAAAGAATGTCCTGCAAAACGCCGTTACCTATGCCCGGAATGCGCTGCTCCGTGGTAAGGAACGTTTTCACGCTCATTTTTGCATCGGCCTCGGGATACAGGCTCCGGAAATATTCATAGGAAAACCCATCTTCGAATAGATCTGGCTTTTCAAGCGCAGCGCGGTAATATACATGCGCACAAACGTCACGCCGTTCCAGGCGCATGCAGCCATACATCTGCACGGAAACCGAAAAGCCGTCTCCTTCCTCAAATTCCAGCAAAAGCTGATGTTTTTTCGGCGCCTTGCCCACAGAAAAATACCATGGGTACGCGCCGTCGGAAAAATAAAGCATATCCTCTGCAAAGTCAAGCTCCACCATGCCGCCATGCTGGCACGCGCCTTCTATCGTCTGCCCCGTCAGCCTCGCAGCATACCGTTCCTTTTGCTCCGAATAAAAAGCAAACCTGTGCGGCGTTTGTTCAAGCACAACGTTCTTTACCCGTTTCCCTTTCAGAGCCTCATTCATCTGCCGCGCCACCGTGCGGCTCTCCGGTAACTCCAACATGCGCTTCCTCCTTTTTCTCCCTTCCCCCGGTTGAGGCAAAATATGTTCCTGCTGCCATGATTGCAAGCGCAGGCAAAAACAGCCCGCCCGGCAGCGATCCAAAGATCAACAGCGAAAGCCCGGCGCCGATAAACGGCGCTACCGCATAATACGCGCTCGTCCGCGCTGCGCCAAGCGCACGCTGGGCGCGCACATAAAAAAAGATGCTGAGGCCATATGCCACAAAGCCAAGCAGGAGGGCTGCCGGGATCGCCGCGCCTCCGCTGAAGCGTTCTCCTGCAAGCAGCGCCACCGCGAGCGCCCCCGCACCCGAGCCAAAGCCTTTTACGATCACGATTTGCGCCGGATCTTTTCCGGAAATCGCACGCGTGCAGTTGTTTTCAAGCCCCCAACACACGGCTGCAAGCAAAACAAACAGCGACCCTTTGGAAAAGGAAAGACTGCCTGCATCCGAAAGCGAAAGCAACGCGCTCGCAAGCGTAATCAGGCCGATGGCTGCAAACAGCCGCCCGCTTACCCGTTCATGGAATAGTAACAGGGCGATGAGCGCCGTTGCAACGATCTCAAAGTTGTTCAAAAGCGCCGCATTCGCCGCCGTGGTTTCAGTAAGCCCATGCATCAGGAGGATCGGCGCCGCCACATCCAACAGCACCATGCCGAAGGCATACGGCCAGTCCGCCCGGACAAGCCTCTGCTCTTTTGGTTCCCTGCCCGTGCATTTTCGTGCAAGGCCAAGCAGCAGCATCCCTGCACCCGCCCCAAGGTAAAGGTACGCTGCCGTCATCGCGGGCGGCAGTGCCTGAAGCAACAGCTTGGAAAGCGGCGCGTTGAGCGCGTAAAGCGCCGCCGCAAGGAGCGCAAGTCCTATTGCGCCTGCGTTTTGTAATGGTTTACGGCTCATTTTGGATTGCTTTCCCCGTGCTTCTCCATCCAGCTTAAAATTGCTTCCTGGTTTTTCAAAATCGTTTCCTGATTCTCAAGCAGGGCATCCACCTTGCCGTGCAGGTCCTCCAGAATGCATTCGGATTTGATGTTCACCCGATAATCGTTCTCCGCGCGCAAACGGTCCTTCTCCTCCTGCCGGTTCTGGCTCATCATGATAAGCGGAGCCTGCACAGCCGCCACGCAGGAGAGCACAAGGTTGAGCAGGATGAAAGGATATGGATCAAACCCATCGTTTGCAAGGAACACGGCGTTCACGATCATCCAAAGCAGCAAAACGCCGATGAACACAAAAATGAACGTCCAGCTCCCTGCAAAATGTGCAATCGCATCTGCCGCGCGCTGTCCCAGCGTATATTGCTCTTTCGCCTTGCGATAGGTGTTTTTTGAAACCTTATTCTCCAGCAGATGATGAAGTGTGCTTTCATCCGGTTTGCGCCCGTGCGCGCCGAGCGATTCCCAAAGATCGTTCTTTTCCTGTTTTTCCGGGTATTTCGTCCGTTTCATAGTTCTTCCTCCACGTTTCTCAACATGGCGCACCGCTGCGCTCATAAAAAAGCGTACTACGCCGCCCGCCAAATTGCAAGCGGCCTGTTTCATTTGACGCATTTCCCAAGGCTATGGTAAAATCCATGCATATCATTCTCCTTTATGCATAAGGATGCACTATGAGTACCAAGCCTTTTCGTTTGATGATCGCCCTGCTGTGGCTTGCATTCTGTGCGGCCGGGTGCGCGGCCGCGCCAGCCGCTGCACCGCAAACGTCAAGCCCTGCGCCGTATCTGAAGATCGAGCGCATCACACCCGCGCCAACGCCCAGCCCAACGCCCGTTCCGGATGCGCTGACTGCCGGAGAAGGCGTTTATACGTTCGCCTGGATTTCTGACCCGCAGCATTACAGTGAATCGCATCCTGAAATCTTTTGTGCAATGACGCGCTTTTTGCAGGAGGAACGCGAACGGCTCAACCTTGCCTATATTGTGCACACCGGGGACATGGTGCAGGACCGTGGCGCGCCGGAGCAATGGGACGCTGCGGAAGCCGCCATGCGCACGCTTGCGGACATCCCGTACGGTGTGCTTGCGGGCAACCACGATGTCGGCACCAGCCGCCGTGATTTTTCAGAATTCAATGCCCGCTTCGGCGGAGCGCACATGGAAGGCAAGCCCTATTGCGGTGGAATTTACGAAGGCGGCATGGGCCATTATGACCTCATTAACGCAGGGAATACGCGCTTCGTGTTTGCCTATATGGGATATCAGCCGGATGAAGCGGCCATCCGCTGGCTCGCCTCCGTATTCAATCAATACCCCGAACGCGTGGGCGTGCTTGCCGTACACGATTATTTCAAAACCGATCTTTCCCTGTATGACAGCGGCAGGGCGCTGCAAAAAGCCGTCCTGGCGCAATGCCCAAACGTTTACCTCGTGCTCTCCGGCCACCGCTACAATGTCGCGGCCGTTCCCGTTTCATTTGACGACGACGGCGATGGAACGGCAGAACGCACCGTTTACCAAATGATCGCCAACTATCAGGCGGCAGGCAGTGAAGGCGGCTCCGGCTATATGCGCTTTTTGCAGATTGATGAGGCTGCGGGCGAGTTGCGTGCCTACTCCTACTCCCCTTATCTGGAGGATTACCGCTATTGGGACGAGCCCGGCACGGAGAATGAGAAATACCCTGTGGATCCTGCCAACGAGGAGATCACGCTGCCGCTGCCTTGGGCTTGACAGCGGGCTGCACGATATGATAAAGTAATTTTATTAAGACCAATACGATTGGAGATGAAAGGATGCGCATTTAAGCTCCCACGCTGTTCGGCACGTTCCCGCGGCAATTGTTGCCGTGTGGTTTTGTTTGCCGTTTGGGTGCTTCGCGCGTTCTTCCGATTGGGGGTCTTTTTTCTATGTCTCTGATTTCTGTTAACGATCTTACTTTCTGCTATGACGGCAGCTATGATGCCATCTTCGAGCATGCTTCCTTTGAGCTTGATACCGATTGGCGGCTGGGCTTTGTTGGGCGCAACGGGCGCGGCAAGACCACGTTCTTAAACCTGCTTCTCGGCAAATATGAATATAAAGGTTCCATCCGCGCTTCCGTGCGCTTCACCTATTTCCCATTTTCCGTGGCGGATCCGGCCCGCGACACGATTGACGTGCTTGCGGAGGCGACCGAAGGCGCGCCGGAATGGAAGCTCCTGCGGGAGCTTGGGCGCATGGGCATGGATGTGGAGCTCCTCTACCGCCCGTTTGAAACCCTAAGCCCCGGGGAGCGCACGCGGGCACTTTTTGCAGCATTGTTCCTACGGGAAAACAATTTCCTGCTCATTGACGAACCCACGAACCACCTTGATGTGGAAGGCCGCGCGCTTCTTCGGGATTACCTCCGCACAAAAAAAGGCTTCATCCTCGTGAGCCACGACCGTGCGTTCCTCGACGGCTGTGTGGATCACATCCTTTCCATCAACCGGGCAAACATTACGGTGACGCGCGGAAACTTTTCTACCTGGTGGGAAAACAAGGCGCGGCAGGATGCTTATGAGCTTGCCGAAAACGAACGGCTCATGGGCGACATCCGGCGTTTAAGGAGCGCTGCGCAACAAAGCAGCGCCTGGGCTGACCGCGTGGAAGCTACAAAGATCGGCAGCGCGATCGATAGCGCAGACAGAATGAAAAACTCCCGTTCCTATATGGCGGCACAATCTGCCAAAATGCAGCAGCGCCGTAAAAATCTTGAGCGCAGGCAGCAAAATGCCATCGAGGAAAAATCAGGGCTGCTCAAGAACATCGAGCAAAACGATGCGCTTTTGATCCATCCGCTTCCGTACCGCAAGGAAGTTGTGGCAGAGGTGCGGGAGCTTGCCGTCCGCTATGGGGGCGCGCCCGTATTTGAAGGGCTTTCTTTCGAGGTGCGGCAGGGCATGCGCCTTGCGCTCACGGGGTATAACGGCTCCGGCAAGTCGAGCGTCATCAAGCTGCTCGCGGGCGAACCCATCCCGCATACGGGGCTTCTCCGCATGCCAGGGGATCTTATCGTATCCTATGTGCCGCAGGACACCTCCTTCCTGAAAGGGGATCTCAGAGAATTTGCACAGCGCAGCGGCATCGACGAAAGCCTGTTCAAAACCATCCTGCGCAAGCTGGATTTTCCGCGCGTGCAGTTTGAAAAAGACATGGCGAATTTTTCCGCCGGGCAGCGCAAAAAGGTGCTTCTTGCGCGGAGCCTTTGCGAACGGGCGCATCTGTATCTTTGGGATGAGCCGCTCAACTATGTGGATGTGCTTTCCCGCATGCAGATTGAGGCGCTTCTTTCCACGGGGAATCCCACAATGGTATTCGTGGAGCATGACGCAAAATTTCTGGAGGATATTGCAACGGACCGCATCCGCATCGGAGGTTGATTTCCCCTCCGGCCTATGCCATAATGAGTATAAATACCGAATGAAATAACGGGAGGCAACAAGCTCATGACCGCATTCTTTGAAGCGTTTTCCGCATTCCTCGCCACGGGTACCATTTGGGTGTATCTCGTCATCTTCTTTGGGAAAATCGTGGAGGTTTCGCTCGGCACGCTGCGCATCGTGCTCATCAACCGGGGCGAGCGCCTGATCGGCTCTCTGATTGCGCTCATTGAAATCTCGCTTTGGCTTATCATCGCAGGCAACGTCCTTTCCGATTATCAGTCCGATCCTTTCAAAATGCTCGCTTATGCGCTTGCCTACGCGCTCGGAAACTATGTTGGAAGCTGGTTGGAGGAACGGCTTGCCTTCGGCCTTTGCTCCATGCAGACGGTTGTGATGGATCGGGAAACAAGCGATGCCATCAGCGAGGCGCTCCGGCAAAATGGGTTTGGCGTAACGGAATTGGCCGCGCAGGGGCGCGATGATGAAACCCGCTTTATGCTCATTTCCACTCTGCGGCGGAAGCTTGCGGATGAAGCCATTGCGCTTGTGCAGGGCATCGCGCCCAATGCCGTAATCACCGTGAGCGACGTAAAAAGCCAGCGCAGCGGATATCTGCGCAACGCCACCGCACGGCGGAAACGGTAACACAGCATGAAAAAGAGCGGCAAAACGCCGCTCTTTTTATTTGTCGTTTACGCGCCGCGCTTTCGCAGCGCCTTTGGTTTCCCCAGTATCTCTGCATAGAGCACGCCTTGTGCAACCGCGTTCTTTCCAAACGTCAGCCCATACGGAAGCCGTGTTTCTTCCATACTGTCCGCATAAGCATCCCGCTCATGTGGCTCCGGAACCTGCGGTTCGCGGCATTCTTCAATGCCCGTTATGCTGGATTCCACATGCCGGTGCGTCGATTCCGTAAGCGGCTTCACAACATGCCGTGCTGCGGAGACGGGGGCTGCATGCACGCGGCCCATCCCCGGCCCGGGAACGCCAAGGGAGCCTGGGGCCGCTCTGCCCTCTGTGGATGCGCCCGTGCCTTCCGAAGAAGCATAATTCATGCTTCCGCCATAGCGCGGCTTTCCGCAGGACGTGCAAAACTTCGCCGCGCCGCGGTTGGTTGTTCCGCAAGCACACCGCCATGCGCTTCCCTGCCCTTCGCCGGGGCGGGCAGGGGCGCCCTGCGGGGCAGTCCGCTCCATAGGCGCAGCGGCAGCCTGCACCCCGCGTTCCTGCCGCTTCTGGCGCTCGGCCTGATAATCGGCCGCACGGGTTTCATCCGCCTCCAGAGAACGCACATCCGCCTGCCGCTGTTGTGCCTGCTTTTGCTGCTCTGCCTGCTTCTTCTTATTGTTCGCGTTGATCACTGCAAAGATGATCGCGATGATGATGATAAATTCCATCTCCGCTCCCTTCTCTCGGCATGCCGCCGGGCACTGAACGGTTCACAGCGCGCTTATTCCTTTTTCTCAGCCTGTGCGCCGCCTGCGATGGAATCGCGCATCTTGGTGTCGGAAATCACGTTCTGCATGTTGTAATAGTCCATTACACCAAGCTTGCCTTCGCGGAACGCCGCTGCAATCGCGCGCGGCACCTCGGCCTCGGCCTCGATCACGCGGGCACGCATGCCCTGCACTTCGGCCTTGTTCTCCTGTTCCTGTGCAACGGCCATGGCGCGGCGTTCTTCCGCCTTCGCCTGCGCGATGCGCTTGTCAGCCTCCGCCTGGTCAATCTGGAGCTGTGCGCCTACGTTGCGGCCAACATCCACATCCGCGATGTCGATGGAAAGGATCTCAAACGCGGTTCCTGCGTCAAGGCCCTTGTTGAGCACGGTCTGGGAGATCAGATCCGGGTTTTCCAGAACATCCTTATGTGTTTTTGAAGAACCCACCGTAGTCACAATGCCTTCGCCGATGCGGGCGATGATGGTTTCCTCACCCGAACCGCCAACGAGCCGGTCGATGTTTGCACGCACGGTAACGCGCGCTTTGGCACGCAGTTCAATGCCATCCTTTGCAATCGCCGCAATGACCGGCGTTTCGATAACCTTTGGATTGACGCTCATCTGCACGGCGTTGAGCACATCGCGGCCAGCAAGATCGATTGCGCAGGCGCGTTCAAAGTCAAGCGGGATGCCCGCACGCTGCGCCGCGATGAGCGCATTCACAACACGGTCCACATTGCCGCCTGCGAGGTAATGCGCCTCAAGCTTGTTCAGCGGGATCACGAGGCCCGCCTTTGTGGCCTTGATCATCGGGTTCACGATGCGCGAGGGCACAACCTTGCGGATGCGCATTGCAACCAGCTGCCCGATACCGACCTTTACGCCCGAAGCGCGCGCCGAGATATAAAGCCCGACCGGCACAAAGCTGAAAAAGATCGCGAGGAAGATGATCGCCGCAACGATGATGAGAACGGAAATTACGAGTTCTGGCATGATAAAAACCTCCCTGAATTACACAAAGTTCTTTGTCTTTCCTTCTTATCATTGGTTGGCAAGGGGACAGGTGCAGCCAGCCAATGACATCCCTTCTTATGCTCCCCGGAATGTCCGGATGAGGTAAATAATGAGGTAAATGGCGCCAATGAATGCCGGAATGCCGACGCACAGCTCGATCCACGCACGTCTGCGCGCGCGCCGCGCCGTTTCCGCATCCATCGCATGATTGACCTCAGCTTCTTCCGCTTCCGCATGCAGCCGCGCCGTTTCCGCACATCTGGGGCAACCTTTTGCGCCCTTTTCTTCATAGAATGCGCCGCATTTCATGCAAAATTTCATCGAAGCCGCCTCCCCGCACCATTCAGACCTTCTTCACCAAAATGCGCAGCCCTTCCACGCTTTCAATGCGCACCCTGCTGCCCTTTTCAATGAATTCCCCCGCGCTTACCACATCCAGCCTGCGGCCGCCGAAATCCGCATTGCCGGAGGGACGCAGCGCCGTCAGGCATTCACCTTCAAGGCCGATGAGTTCCTGTGCACTTGCATCCGAAAGCGAGGTAGATTTCTCTTCAATCGAATCGTTCAGCACGATGGGCGAGCGTGAAATCGCCCCCTTTTGGAACGATCGATACACAAAGAATGCTGCGATCGCCAAAATTACGATGATAAGCGCGAGTGTAATGAGCGCAGAAGCCAAAGTGTCTGCCCGCAGCACGACGGCCGCAATCAAAGCGCCCGCACCGAGGATCCCCGGCAGCCCCATGCCCGGCGTGAACATTTCGAAGATCATCAGCCCAAGGCCGACCAGCAGGCAAACAAGCGCCGGCAGGCTCCAACCGACGATGTATGCAAGGAATCCGTCCATAGCAAAGTCCTCCTTTATATTGAATATACGGCACACGCATATTCTCACTTTTGATGTTAATAGTTTAACACACGGTCAAATGACTGTCAATAGCGTTTCCAAGAACTTAATTTGACATTAATATAGTTCAAACACGTGGGCGTTAAACCATCTGGCAAAGCCAAAATCATAGTTCGGCAAAATGCCGCTAGTCATGAGCTTGACGACAAGAACCCATACCAAAAACACCACCAGAAAGGAGAGCAGGATGATTGCAATCACAAGCAGCGGACTGGCGCCTTCATATTCGTCCTCATCCGCCTCCTGCGTGCGCTCCTTTGCGGATTTTCGGTGTCGCCGCACCGGCTCTGCAAAGTCGTCATCAAAAAGGTTTGGCACTTCCGTATCGGACGCATGCACTTTCTGGGGTTCCAGAACCGTTTCTTCCGTAGGCGCGTTTTCTTCTGCGCTCTCCTCGCTCAGCCAGAATTCGCTGTTTTCCGGAGCCATGGAGAATGCTGTTTCCGCAGAGGCTTCCATCTGAAACCTCTCCGCGCCTGATTCGGGTATTTCTTTTATGGTTCTTTCCGCATCGGCCGCCTGCGCGCAGGGCTCTTCCGCGCTGGGTGCGTCATCCTTCGGCATCTGCGGTTCGGATGCTTGCAGCGCCTCATCCACCAGCCCGCCGAGGAAGAGCGCTTCACTGCACGTTTGATCCGTCAACGCCATAAGCTGCGCATCGATATTTTCCTTCAGTTCGCTGCGGGAAGCAAGCGCCGCCACCTCTGCAAGCACGCGCCGCGTTGCGTCTTTCGCTGCGGCCGCATCATGCGTAATATCCAATGCACGGCCATAGATCTGTTTGGAATATAGCTGCATAAATGCGCGCAGCTCCCGCTTGTCGCCGCTGTTGAGCAGGGCGATCATCTCGCGTTTATCACGCTGTGTCCCTGCATTGTTTTGATCCTGCATGCCTCTGCCTCTCCTTTGACAGTATTTGTCATCCTTCGCTTTTATTATACATGCACCTGTATCCCGGAAGCAAATGAATTAAACATGAAGTACCTGCATACGGATGAAACTATGGAATATCGTCCTTCAATCCGCCGCCCGCGCAGGCGCGCCATATCACGCTTTTCCCCGCCTATCCGGCTGCTGCCGCTCGGGCTCGCTGCGCTTGCCCTCAGCCTGTTCGTGCTGCTGCTGCGCGGGTGTGCCATCACACGCGAGGAAACGGGGGTTCCGGGAGCTCTGCCGGAAGATATCTCTGCCGTCATCGCCGTATATGACGATGAAAACGACCGCGTGCTTTCCATGCGCCTTGAAGAATACCTTTGCGGCGTGGTGGCAGCCGAAATGCCCGCTTCGTTTGAAGAAGAAGCGCTCAAGGCGCAGGCGGTGGCCGCACGCACGTTTACCCTGCGCCGCCTCCCAGCCTGCGGAGGCACGCCGTGCGGGCGCTGCGGAGCGGATGTGTGCACGGACAGTGCCTGTTGTCAGTCTTATCGCTCTGCGGAACAGCTTGCTTCCAAGTGGGGGGCGGATGCCGCCTACTATTCCGCGCGCGTGGAAGAAGCCGTTTACAGCACGGCCGGAGAGGTCGCCACCTATGAGGGCGCTTTGATCGAGGCGCTTTACCATTCCACCGCGGGCGGCATGACGGAAAGCTCAGAGAACGTGTTTGCAAGCGCGCAGCCATATCTTGTGAGCGTGGAAAGCCCCGGCGAGGAAGGCAGTGCACATTATAGGGACAGCATAACCTTTCCGCGCAAAAGCTTTATCACAAAGCTGAACGCCGCGTTTCCAAGGGCGGAGCTTTCCGCAAAAAAGCTGGAGGTTCAGGTGGAAATCACCGCGCGCTTTGCAAGCGGGCGGGTTAAAACCGTGCGTTTGGGCAAGGTAGAAGTCACCGGGCGGCAGTTCCGCAAGGCGCTGGATCTCCCGAGCGCCAATTTTACCATAGAATTCGTGGGCGAGGATGTGCGCGTTTCCACCAAGGGCTACGGCCACGGTGTTGGTATGAGCCAGTACGGCGCGAATGCCATGGCAAAGGAAGGCTCCGATTACCGCGCCATCCTGCAGCATTATTATACCGGCATCAGCATTGAAAACTGGGGCGAAAGGCTGAAATAAATAGGAGGACGCAAAAGCGCCCTCCTTTGGTCTGTCTTCTTCGCTTATCCCATCACCAGGCAACTGCTGTGCATGTAGCCCGTGTAGCCATTGGCCTTGCAGTAATACCAGCCCGTTTCCGAAACGGAGAGAATCGTCACCGGCGTGCCGCCATCAATCAGCGCGACCACTGCTGCGCTCGTGCTCCCCGACGCGCGCATGCGCGCCTGTGTTCCTTCTTTCACGTGCGTTCCCGATGAAACGCCAGCGCTCGGCGCAGGTGCAGGAGCCGGCGTGGGTGTAGGTGCAGCCGTGCTCCCACCAATGGAAATTCCGCCGCCTGTGGAGATCCCGCTACCGTTTCCTCCAACGGAAATCCCGCCGCCCGGGGTTGGCGTGACCGACGGCGCTGCCGTCACAGCAGCTTCAAGCGTGGGGTATACAAGCGCAGTGCGCTTCACGACGTACTTGGTGCGCAGATACCCCGTCACACCGTTATACGATCCATACCACCACCCCTTCTTCGGGTTGTCGGTGACAGCTGCCTCCCCGCCCTGCGGGATCGTTGCAAGTTTTTTCGCGCCTGTGTCCATGGATGCATAGACATAGGTTTTTTTCGTCGCCTGATAGATCTCCTGCTTCTTCACCGGCGCATCCGGATCGCAGAGGATGTACTTCGTTCTCACATAGCCGAGCGTGCCGTCGGCAAGCTTTGCCTTGCACCAATCGGAGCCGAGCTGCAAAAGGGTCATCTTTTGCCCACGCGAAAGGGTTGCCACCGTGGTATCGCGCGAATTGGAGAAGCCGGTGCGCAGCGGCACATTGTCGAAGCGGGCCACCGCAGGGATTTCAGCCGGATCCGCCTTCGTGTCCTTGGGCTGTTCATAATCCGAATAGGAAGGGATCGCAGCCTTGAGTTTCTTCACAAGTTCCGGATCCGGAGCCTTTTTGCGGTCGATCTTGCAGGTGGTTCCCGGCGGGCAGTTGTAAAAGATCCATTGCGCAACATGCGGCAGCACGCGCACGCAGCCGTGGGAAAGGTTTTCGCCAAGCTTCCGGTATGCCGTGCGGGACATGCTGGATAATTTTTTGGAATTGTACATCACCGAATGGATGTAAATGCCGCGCACCACCTGTGTCCAATACTGTGCATATTGGCCAAATGCAACGAAATATCCGAAGCGCTCCTTGAGTTGGCCCAGTTTAAAGGTGCCTGCACCGGTCGGATTTTCCTCGTTTCCGGTCGTGCACAAACTTTGCAACACGATCGGCCCGCCGATTGCGCCCTCGTAAACGGTGATGATCTGGTTGACCAGATCGATCTCAATCGTGTAACGGTTTGGATCTGTGTTGTCGTAGTCCACTTTGCTGGTCATGCCCGGCAGCACCGTTGCTTCAGCGGGCATGGCAGGGATGAGCGCTATGGCCGTGGCAAGGCAGAGCACAAGCGCAAGCAAGCGTTTTTTCATCGTGATTCCTCCATCCGTTTTTTATCGAAAATAAGCGCGGCTTAGGCCGGCTCCTTTTCCTCCGCATCCGTGGCCCTGCAGATAAAATAAGTAGCTGCGAAGCCGCCTGCGAGCAGGGCTATGCAAAGCGCCTGCGTCAAAGACCAGGTGAAACCTGGAAAGATAAGTGCGATGGAGCCTGCAAGCAGCCCCAATACCGTATAATAAGCATACCCATGATGCCTGTCAAACATACGCTTGACGAGCGTAATGGTAGCGAGCACCGTAATCCCGGCCCCGGCCGCCACACACGCCATGATGGGAATATCGAAATGGTTGAGCGCGGAAAGGAGCGGCTCATACAGGCCCATATACATCAGGATAAACGAAGTGCTGATCCCCGGAATCACCGTGCCAAGCGCAATGAGCACGCCGGCAAGCGCCGCGGTCCATCCGTTAAACGGCCAGATTTCGCCGCCCGTAACCAGCTTGTCCCCCGCCGCAAACAAAAGCACCAGCGCGATCCCAAACGCCGTCCCAAACAGATAGCGTTTCTTAAAGCCGTTCCGGTTGGCTTCTTTCAAAAAGGAGGGGATGCCCCCCAGCACCAGGCCGATCAGCGCATACATCACGGGCATTTTCCAGTTGAGCATCAGCCATTCCACCAGCCGGCTCGTTGCAAAAAGGCCAACCACGCCGCCAAGCCCAAGGGGAAGCAGAAACAGCGCATTGCGCCTGACCGCTTTAAAAAAGCCCACCACAGCGTTGATCACCGGGCGGTAAACCCCCATGGATACCGCTATTACGCCGCCGCTCGCGCCCGGCAAAATCGCCGCAATGCCGATAATGGCGCCCTTAAGAAGGCGCATCCAGAATCCGTTTCGTCTTTCGTTCATCGCAAATTATCGCTCCCAAAAACCGGCTTCAGAGCCGGGCACCGCGCATCACGCAAAAAAGCGCAGCATGCTTATTTGTATTGTATCTCAAAATATTCCAACAAGTACAGCGATTTAAATAAAATTTACAAATGCTTGATTTTTAGGTTCGTCCGCCATTTTTCTCTTGCAAAGCAAATGGAAATGATGTATCATATTTAAGCATGATTGCGCCGGGCGAGAGCAAAGAGCCTTATGTGTGGAGAGATGGCTGAGTTGGTCGAAGGCGCACGACTGGAAATCGTGTATGGCAGGAATGTCATCAAGGGTTCGAATCCCTTTCTCTCCGCCAAGCAGAAAAGATCATCCCAAGGATGGTCTTTTTTGTTTGCTGAACATAAAAGAAAGGGCTGAAGGCGGGCTGGGCCGCTCGTCCCCGGCAGAACCCCAATGCCGCATGGCGAACGCCCTTCTCTCTGCCAAGTTTAAGCTTTGTATAAGCCATGCTTTTTTACGCGCTAGATTTGTGGTAAAATTTGATAAAAACAATCAACCGTATAGATTTAGGGGAGGTAACCATATGCCAAGCCCGGAAAAATTTCATGAAACATTGGAAGAACATGAAGTGGGCAAAGAAGTCATCGCGCTGATTGACAGTGGTTTTGAAGGAATCGTATCAAAGGCAAAAAAGAAAACCAAAGCAGAGTTTTTCATACAGGCGCTTGAAATTATGGAGGACAAGCTCGGCATTCAGAAAACGAGAGAAATTTTCGAGGCAAATGGATGCTGTAAAAGCGGCGCGCGTTTAAAAGCTTCCAAAGAGTTCCGGCGTATCAATGCAGACTTATGTATGGAAGATAAACTTGCAAAAATACGGCGTGCTCCCTATATGAATATGGGAAGCCCCGCGCTTGATGAAAACGGAGAAATTGTGGTAAACGCAGTCCGTTATTGCATAGACGGCAAGTATGCATGCGCGTGCCCATCAATCAGCAGGCAGCCCATTCAGCCTGAATCAAAAAATTACTGTTATTGCTGTGCCGGCCATTTTAAGTTTCATTATGAGATTATGCTTGGCTGTAAGCTTATGACGGCGGAAATTGTATCATCCCCCCTTGACAGCAAGGGGAACGATCCATGTGTTATTCGGTTTGCGGTTGTGGAGTAGCGGGATTTGCCCCTTTGGCTTCCGCCTCCTTTTTCTTCCACATCTGCAATCGTTCTGCATAACCATCCTTTTCTTGCTTGACGGCAGGCACATTTACTGCTAAGCTGTTACCAAATTCTTTTTCTGGAGGCACGGACGCACATGAAGATCCGGGATATCGCTGAACCCAAACGCTTTTTTGAAGCGGTAAACGCCTGCCGCGGCCATGTTGAGCTGCTTACCAGCGAGGGTGACCGGCTCAACCTGAAGTCCACGCTGTGCCAATACATCGCACTTACGCAAATGTTTCAGGATGGCCGTGTGGAAGGCGTTGAACTGAGCCTCAGCGATCCGGAGGATTTCAAGCTGCTCACAGAGTTCCTTATAACAGAGTAAGCAAAGAACGATAAACGCAAATTCCAGAGCCGCGTTTGCGGCTCTTTTTATGCGATTTTTAGAAAACCGAAAAAACAGGGCTTGACAGTGTGACGGTTTGGACGTACTATATTTTGTATTAAAATATTATTATGTTCACAAAATCTTGTATTCTGCCATGTGCAGCAGGGTAAGCGGGCGAACCTCCCGCACTGTCCCGCAACCGTACAGCCGGAAAACCTGAAATGCAGGATTGTGCCAGAGCCACGGAGCATGGCAGGCATCAAACGCCGTATCCCGTGCTGCCCAAAAGCGCGGTTATTTTTTTGCAAACTGTTATGAGGGGGAGTTTCATGATTACGCACGTTATCAAGCGCAACGGTACGCGCGCGCCGTTTAAGCAGGAAAAGATCACCTGGGCGATTTATAAGGCCGCAGCCGCCGTGGGCGGGGATGACTTTGCAAAGGCGCAAGCCCTTTCGGACGAAGTCACGGCATTCGTTTCCGCACATGCGGAAGGCGACGCCGCAGATGTGGAAACCATTCAGGACGCCGTTGAAAAGGTTCTTATCGAGCGCGGGCATGCCAAAACCGCAAAAGCGTTTATCCTGTATCGGGAAAAACGCCGCAGCGCGCGCGAAAGCAATGCGCTCATCGGAGCGACCATCAGCATGTTCTCCGATTATCTGGATGATAAGGACTGGCAAATTCAGGAAAACGCCAACACGCAGAAATCCATCAACGGCATGAACAACTACGTGCGGGAAACCTTCACCAAGCAATACTGGCTGCACGAGGTCTACCCGGAAGATGTGCGCCGCGCGCATTCCGAAGGCGACATGCACATCCATGATCTCGGCTTCTTCGGCCCGTACTGCGCGGGTTGGGATCTGCGCCAGCTGCTGACAGACGGTTTCGGCGGCGTTGGCGGCAAGGTGGAATCCTCCCCTGCAAAGCACCTTCGCTCCTTTTTGGGGCAGATCGTGAACTCGACCTTCACCACGCAGGGCGAAACCGCAGGCGCGCAGGCCTGGAGTTCCATCGACACCTATTGCGCCCCGTTCATCCGGTATGATGCGCTCACGAAAAAGCAGGTGAAGCAGGCGCTGCAGGAGTTCATCTTCAACATCAACGTTCCTACGCGCGTGGGCTTCCAATGCCCGTTTTCGAACCTGACGTTCGACATCAAAGCGCCGCGCACGCTTAAGGATGAACCCGTTATCATCGGCGGCGAGATGACGGGCGACCGCTACGGCGATTTCCAGGCGGAAATGGATCTGTTCAACGAAGCATTCTGCGAGGTGATGCTTGAGGGCGATGCAAAGGGGCGCGTGTTCACCTTCCCGATCCCGACGATCAACGTTACGGCGGATTTCGATTGGGACAGCCCGGTGATCGACAAATTCATGGAGATTACCTGCAAATACGGCATCCCGTATTTCTCCAACTACATCAATTCCGACCTTTCCCCGGAAGATGCGCTTTCCATGTGCTGCCGGCTCCGGCTGGACACCAAGGAGCTGCGCAAACGCGGCGGCGGCCTGTTCGGCTCCAACCCGCTCACCGGCTCCATCGGCGTGGTCACGATCAACCTGCCGCGGATCGCCTATAAGTCCAAATCGCGCGAAGAATTCTTCGGGCGGCTCTGGCGGATGGTGCAGATTGCAAAAAACAGCCTTGAGATCAAGCGCAAGGTCATTGAAACCGAAACCGCGCGCGGCCTGTATCCGTATGCTGCCCATTACCTGCGCCATGTACATGCACGCACCGGGCAATACTGGTACAACCACTTCAACACCATTGGCATCATCGGCATGAATGAAGCCTGCATGAACCTCTTCGGGCCGGAAACAGATCTCACTTCCCCCGAGGGGCAGGCCTTCGCCATTGAGGTGATGGATTATCTCCGCGCCGAGATGAGCGAAATTCAGGAGGAAACCGGGCATTTTTACAACCTGGAGGCCTCGCCTGCCGAGGGCACAAGCTACCGCCTTGCCCGGCTGGACCGCGCGCAATACCCGGACATTCTCTGCGCGGGAACGGAGGAAACGCCGTATTACACCAACTCCACGCAGCTGCCCGTGGGCTTTACGGATGACATCTTTGAAACCCTTGATTTGCAGGATGCGCTTCAAAGCCGCTATACCGGCGGTACGGTGCTGCACCTGTATCTGGGTGAGCGCATTCCGGATACGGCAACGGCAAAGGCGCTCATTCGCAAGGTGTTCACGAACTATAAGCTGCCGTACCTTTCGCTTACGCCCACGTTTTCCATCTGCCCGAACCACGGTTACATCCGGGGCGAGCACTTCACCTGCCCGGAATGCGGCAGCGAAGCAGAGGTTTGGAGCCGCGTGGTGGGGTACCTCCGGCCTGTGCAGAATTTCCACAAAGGCAAAAAGCAGGAATATGCCGAACGCGTAAAATATGTGATAAAGGACGAGCAGCTTTGCGCATCGCAGGATTAGAAAAATTCAGCACGGTGGATTTCCCCGGCAGCCTTGCGGCGGTACTTTTTGCCGCATGCTGCAACTACCGTTGCTTCTATTGCCATAACCGGCACATTTTGGGCGAACCTCCGCTTCTTTCCGAGGCAGAGGTTCTTGCTTTTTTGCAAAAGCGGGCCGGGCTCCTCGATGGCGTGGTGTTCTCCGGCGGAGAGCCCACGCTGCAAAGCGACCTGCCGGAATGGCTCCGCCGCGTGCGCGCGCTGGGCTACAAAACGAAGCTTGACACCAACGGAAGCCGCCCTGAGGTGCTCCGCGCGCTCATTGCGGACGGGCTTGTTGATTATGTGGCCATGGATTATAAAGCGCCGCTTGAGGGATACCCTTCGCTTTGCGGCGCGAATTCCGCAGGCGTGCCGGAAAGCCTCGCGCTGCTGCGGGGTTCCGGCGTACCTTATGAACTGCGCACGACGCTCGTGCCCCAAATCACAGAGGCCAAACTGCGCAGAATGGCCGCAGCCGTCCCGGCGGACGCAAGCTGGTTTTTGCAGCTCTACCGCCCCCAGCCGGGCGACGAAGCGCAGCTGTGCGGCCTTGCGCCGTACACGCCGGGCGAAATCGAAGCGCTCGCAGAAACGCTCCGCCGCGTGCGGCCGAACGTGAAGGCAAGGTAGGGGGCAGGAATTTATACATCTCCTATTCTATATAATATTATATATTTATTAGCATTTGACATTTGTTACCAATACCGTTACAATTAAGTTAATCAATAATTTTACTTTGAACTTGTTGTCTTTCATTTTTATGTTCGTAAAGCGATTCCCCCTACGTTCTGTGAAGAATTCTATTTCCCGAAGGGAATACTATACTTAATTATCGAAAGGAGACCTGAACCATGTTGCGAAAGTTGCTCTCTGTTGCCTTGACTTTAACGCTCGTATTTATGCTTGCCGCACCAAGCGCAGTCGCCTTAAATACGGACATCGGATCTGAAATTGAAATTGTTGGGTATAACAGCAGCCGTCTTTATACCGAACGAACCGCAAGTTGGTATTTATGCATTGCCGCCGAACCTGGTAAACCTATCGACGTTGCCCTAAGTTATGCAAACCGCCCTGATTATGTTTATGAAACTAAAATAGATTTCAGCAGCATAACGGCTGGCTTTGCAAGCAATGCTTTTTGGTGGGAAACTAAAGACCAATTTTTCTCAGAAGTTCAAAGTTTAAATTCCTTTCGCGTTTCTGATCGCATAACCACATCAAAAACCTATGCATTAAGGAACACTGTTACCTCAACTCTGTTAAGTAAACTAAATAGCTATTACGGTACCCCATATAGCAATAAAACTATAGACTCTCCTCCCAGCTATGCGCCATATTCTGTTAAGGTAACAGAAAGCCTCGAATTTGATGCTTATTTGGTCAGTACTCTCACTTGGTCAACGGCCATGAGCATTGCTTCGTTTGTTGTAGGATGTGGTCTCAAAGGTCACTGCGCCGAACTCATTGCCGATGTACTTGATGTCTCTTCAGTATCAATAACTATTGCCGCTGGCACAAGTGTTGATAGCTATCGTGCAATTGCCTTGTTTATACGACGTGGTCTCGTTAACAACACGCCTGTAGTTTCCGCTACCAAAACCGACATATACTATGCTTTTGAGCAAGGTGCAGAAATCTCTATGTCATCTTATTCAGATCGTGATATTATTTACGCTCCTCACGAATATGATTACAATACTACAGAGCTTGCGCAGAGCGCATATGAGACTTATCTTGCAATTTATGGTTAATAAGGTGAGTGGCTTGTGCTTAAATATAACTGGATTCGTTTTTTAAGGGCGCTCTTTTTTGTCGCTCTTGCTGCGATGTTAGCTGTTGCGTTCACATGCCCCCCACGGGCTTCCGAATTCCGGCGCGTCTTGCCATCTCTCATGGCAATCGGCTTTGTCATCCTCGGGGCGGTGCTCAAGGCTGTCGTATTCATCTGCCCACGCTGTGGAAGTCGCCACATCCTTGCGCACAACATATTCTATTATTATTCCAACACTGTGTTCTACTGCCCGGACTGCGGCGAGGAGTTGCGCTTCACACCCAAAGGCGGCGGGCAGGAATAACGCCGCACGTGCTGCCTGAACCGCAAAGCGCCTGCCCCGCAAAACGGGGCAGGCGCTTTCATGTTCGGCACACCGTTACGCCGCAGCGCCTGGCTTTGCACATTCCAGCACCAGCACGCGGCCGGAACCGAGGCTTTCCGGCGTAAGTGTGGCTTCGCTCTGGCGCATGCGGTGAATCGCTCCGCCCTTGATCGAATCAAGGAACGGCTTAAGTCCGCCCAGTTCAAAGCTGAGCTGCTCCGTCTTATAGTGCATGGGCACGAATACCTTGGGGTGCAGCATCTCCGCAAGCTTCTTCGCTTCTTCCCCATCGATGGTAAACACGCCGCCGATGGGGGCGAGCAAAACATCCACCCGTCCGGCCGCCGCAATGGCTGCTTCGTCCGGCAAATGGCCAAGGTCGCCCGCATGCAGCAAGCGAATTCCATCCATCTCCACCAGAAACATGATGTTGCGCCCACGTTTTGCGCCATGTTCTTTATCGTGCCAGGTGGGAATGCCCATGATGTGCACGCCATGAACCTCGTGCATGCCCGGCTCTGTAATGCGTATCGGATCGCCCAACGCGGCCTCAAAATAGTTATGGTCGTAGTGATCGTGGCTCGCAGTCACGGCATCGACCTCTACCGGTGCGATGGTATACCCCGTCTTCGGCGCACATGGATCCATCAGGACCCGCATGCCGGAATCGCTCGTCAGCAGGAAACAGGAATGTCCCAACCATTTCAAAATCATACTATCTATCCTCAACTTTCTATAAAATCCGGTTTTGTGCCCGCCCGGCTCAAAGCATAGGCCAAAAGCCGTGCAGCGCATCCGCCCACATCCCCACAGCGGGAAAGCAGTTCTGCGCGCTCCCGCGCCGGCATCCCGCGCCCGATTGCGAGCACCGCACGCGCCGCACGCGCTGCGCGCGCCTGCAGCTCCCGGCAGCTCAGCCCTGCTTCCGCAATGCCAAAGCACAGCCAAAGCGCGCGGCGCACTTCGGTGCTGTCCGGGCAGCCTGCGCTTTCTTTGCGCGCAAGCATCCGCATGCGCGCCACCGCATACGGAAGAAGGCGTTCCGTGTCCTCCGGCAACGCAGGCAGTTGCGCATCGTTCATCACGGCATGGATCAGCGCCGTATAAGCCGCATCCGTCAGTGCAAAGCAGATATGTCCGCCCCTGAGCACGGCCTCGGAACACATTTTTGCGCCACAGAGCAGCGCAGGCGCCTCCGCCTCCGCCGCGCGCACGGCGAGAAGGCACTTCTCCGGCGCAATGCCAAGCCGCTGCGCAAGCGCACTCGAAAGCTCGTAGCCCTCCGCACAGGCGCGGATATCTTCCTCCTGCACGGATGCAATTCCTGTGCGGCGCAGCAAGGCGGCAGCGGCTTCCCGCGCCGCAGAATAAGCGTCAAACAAGCGCAGTGCACCGTCCTTCCAAAGATTATCAATAGCGTAGTGCATTTAAGCACGCTTGTCAAACGCGGAAATGAAAAGAATTCGTGAAAACATGCGGTAAATTGAAGAATTCTCCCCTTGCAGCTTTTATCGCGCACAAAAAGGGCGCACGCGGGTGCGCCCACAGCCCGTCAAATAAAATCGCGGGGCCGGGGGCCGCGGCCCCCGGGGATCCCATTGCACTTGGCGGTACGTGCATTGATTGCGCAGCGCCGCTTGCCAAGCAAGGTTTTCCCTGCATTGCCGCCTGCGCCTTCAGCCTTATGTGCTACATCACCAATTGCCCATCCTCCGTGTTGATGATGCGGAAGATTTGCTCCTCTTCCCCCGTTTCCGCATTGATGTACACGATGTATTCCTCCTCGCCGCAGGTTCCCTTAAACTCATAGCACAGCCGCTCTGTTTGCGGCGTAATCGGGATGAAGGCGAGCGCCCGGTCCTTTACGGTGAGGTTCGCAGAAAGCATGCCTTCCGCCTCCTCCATCGGAATGGAAGGCGCATTGAGCGTGCGTTCCGTGTGGCTGAACAGGTAATTGCGTGCATCCACGCCGATCACGCCGCACGTTTCCCGATCCACCCAAATTTTCACAAGGTCGCTGTACAGGATCACATCCCCCTGCGTTGCCGCAAAGTTGATGAGCGCACAACCGCCGTAATACTGGGCATAGGTGGCACGCATGCCCGCATACCCGTTTTCCACAAGATATTTTTCCGCCGCCTCCCGGAAGCGGGCTGTCTCTGCCTCATCCGGCACGCCCTCAGCGCCGCCTGTAGCGCTTGACATCAGCCACAGCAAATGTCCGCCCGTTTTTGTGATGGAAACATCCACCTCGCGCCCGCCCTCATATGTACCATGGAAATCGTACGCGGGAATCGTCCCATCCGAGGCGCCCTGTGGCTCAATTTCGGAAAGCCCCGCTACCTTTGCCGCAATCGTGCGTGCTTCCTCCTCGCTGACCGGGTTGCCGGTAAGCCCTCTGGCCTCCTGCTTCTCGGTGCTTTCAGAAAACGGCCCGTCATAAATCAGCGTCGGGAACTCTTCAAGTCCCTCCTGCTCCTCATATTGCCCGCTGCCCTCCCCCTCGCCTTGTGCAGCTTCGGATGCTTCCGATGCTTCCGATGTGAAATACCCATCGTTGGTGAGAACCGCAATGGGAACATCCCCCACCGCAAGGCGCTCGTTTAACTCCGCACCGATGCGGATACAGGCGTTGTGCAGCTCCGTAAGCTGCGCCTGATCCTCCTCCGTCATCGGGATGCCACGCACGGCCTTTTTGGTAAGCCCGTGCGCATAATCTCCCAGGCGCACCACAAAGCTGTTCAAATCTGCCGTGTCAATGTGGGATGCGGGGATCTGCGACATCAGGCTCACGCTTGCGCCTGAAAGCCGCCAGACATCGTCCAGCAACAACACATATTGTGCGGGCGACGCGGTAACACGAAGCTTCCCGAGCGCTGTCTCAAGGTTGTTTATATTATCGCAGAGTTCTGTGAACGCCCGGGTATACATCGCGGTTGTGCTGGTTTTATATTCTTCAGCCAGAGCGGATTGCTCCGAGCCCCAGAACGCTACGGCAACAAGCGCGATGGCGAGAATTGCCGGCAGTACGATGCGTTCCAACGTATCCTTTGTTTTCTGATTCATATTGCGTTTCCTCCTCAGCCCCGGAAAAACGAATGGTTCCCAATCCGAAGCAGCACAGGCTTGGAAAGCATCCATTGGTTTGTTGTCTTTGCGGGGTTGTAATAATACAGGCACCCGTTGGTGGGATCCCAGCCGTTCATGGCGTCGCGCGCAGCCTTGATCGCCGTTTCATCCGGCGAAAGGTTGATCTGCCCATCGCTTACCACGGAAAACGCGCCGCTCTGGTAAATCACGCCGCTCATGCTGTTGGGGAACTTGCTGGACTTCATGCGGTTCAGCACCACCGCCGCCACTGCAACCTGGCCCTTATACGGCTCGCCGCGCGCCTCGCCATATACCAGCCGCGCAAGCAGGTACAGGTTTCCCGAGTTGCTTGATGAGGACGATCCGCCGGAGCTTCCGGACGAGCTGCTGCCCGAGAGCGTGAGTCCGAGCGCCTTTGCCGTGGCGCTTCCCACGATGCCATCCACCGTGAGGCCGTTTTTGCGCTGGAAATGCTCGACCGCCTTCTTTGTTCCGGAGCCGAAGATGCCATCCACCGCGCCGGTGTAATACCCCCATCGCTTCAGTTTTGTTTGCAGCTGTTTCACCTCTTCGCCGCGTGAGCCCACGCGCAGCGCGGCTGCAAGCGCCGTGGATTGCAGCAGGGCGCAGACTGTGAGCACCAGCACGAGCATCAGCGCAGCTTTTCGCTTATTGTGTTCCATAGCTTTCCTCCGTCTATGCTTTTCAAGAGCTTGATGAGGAGGCTGTTCGTCTTCAGCTCCTCATAGTCAATTTCCCCACCGGGAAGCTCCAATATGCACAGCGGCGGAAACATCACGCACCACCAATTTTGCCCTTTTCCCGCGCCGAGCACCACGCGCAGCGCAGCATACTCCCCTGCGGGGTAAACCTCTGCCCCATATTCCCGCTGTGGAAAGGGGAACGTTCCAATTTCAAGCGATGCACCATAGTCCATGCCGCATTCTGCAAGCGCCCGTTCCGCTGCAAAAAGCAAGCCCGCGCCATCCTCCATCAACCGCGCGCGTGCCTCCTCCGCTGTTTCGGCATCCTCCATGCGCGCACGTTCATATGCAAGGATTGCATCCCGCACGCGAAGCTTTGCGGCCTGATCTTCGGCCGAATCGCTGTTTGCAATTACATGGAGGCGGAATACCGATTCATATACGCTTTGCCCACTCTCCCGGTGTGCGCTGGCGCTTTTCCAACGCCCCGGCAGGCAAAGCAGCAACGCCAATGTGAGCACAAAAAACAAAAGCATGTTTTTTTTCATTCCGTCGTTCATTCTCCTTCATGCGAATGGATTCACAGATAGTGCAAGCATTGACGTTTTCCGTGATTTTTAACCGTTTTGGGCTTATAATGAATATATGGAATATGAAGCACATGCAAAAATTAACCTCTTGCTCAATGTGCTCGGCAGGCGGCCGGACGGCTACCACGAGCTTTGCACCATCATGCACGCCATCGACCTTTGCGATACGGTCACAGTTGAACCCGCAACTGCGGTTTCCGTGGCGGCAGATGTGCCGCTTCCCGAACGCAGCGCGGCATTGCGCGCTGCGGAGGCTTACCGTGCCGCCGCAAAAACAGATGGAGCATGCATTACAATCCGCGCTCGCATCCCATCGGAAGCCGGGCTCGGGAGTTCCTCCGCAGATGCGGCGGCCGTGCTTTCCGGCATGCAGGCGCTTTACGGCGCGCTTTCGGAAGCGGAGCTTTTCGCCATCGCAGCGCGCACCGGTGCGGACGTTCCGTTCTGCCTTGCAGGCGGCGCAGCGCTCTGCGAAGGGATTGGCGAGCGGATCACGCCGCTTCCCGGTATGGCGCTCAACCTGCTTCTTGTAAAAGGCGCGCGCGGCGTCAGCACCAGAGCGCTCTTCGAAGGCCTTTCCCTGCCGCTGCCTTTGGGCGATGCCGGCGGCGCCGCTGCCGCGCTGCGTGCGGGCGATGTGCCGGCGCTCGCAGCGCGCGCATTCAACGCGCTGACTGCGCCTGCCGCCCGGCTTGTGCCGGAAATCGCACGCTATGCAGACCGCCTGCGCGCAGAAGGCGCGCTCGCCGCCTGTATGACCGGGAGCGGCTCCGCCGTGTTCGGGCTCTTTGAAAGCCGTGCGGATGCGGAACGTGCAAAAGGCGCTTTCCCGGATGCGGCATTCACGCATGTGTGCCGCACGCTTCCCTTTTCCCACAAAACGTAGTATACTTCCTGTATTCTTACGATTTCGCTGAATTTTTATAGAAAGAATTGAGGAAAACCGGTATGACGCATATTACGGACCATAAAACCATCCATCTCATCGGCATCGGCGGCTGCTCGATGAACGGTCTCGCCCAGATCCTTCGCGACCGGGGCTATGCCGTGCAGGGCTCCGATGCAAATGTTTCCCCATTTACACAACGCCTGCAGGAACTCGGCGTTCCGGTCGCAATTGGCCATTCGGCCGACAACCTCGGCGCAGCTGACCTCGTCATTTATTCTGCGGCGATTAAGCCAACGAACATAGAGCGTGTGGCTGCAAAGGAACGGGGCATTCCGGAACTGGAACGATCCGTTGCGCTCGGCCAGTTGACCGAAGGCTACAAGGATGTGATCGGCATTGCGGGCTGCCATGGCAAAACGACGATCACTTCCATGTTGGCGTACATCTGCGAATCCGGCAAACCGGACGCCACAGTGCACATCGGCGGTTTTGTGGATATCCTCCACGGCGGTGTTCGCATCGGCGCGCACGACATGTTTATTACCGAGGCATGCGAATACGTGGAAAGCTTCCTGACGCTGCGCCCAACCGTAGCGTTGATCAACAATATTGACGACGATCATCTCGATTATTATAAGGACATCGACCACATTACCGATGCGTTCCGCAAATTCCTTGCCCTTCTTCCGGAAGGCGGCATGTTCATCGGCTGTGCGGACGATCCGCGGGTGCGCAGATTGCTTGTGGAACACAGGGGCGCGCACATTTCCTACGGCATGGCAAACGCGGATTATACGCCCGGCAACATCGTTTACGATGCAGCCGGCTGCCCTGCCTTCGATCTGCTGTATGAAGGCAGGAGCCTGGGCCGCGTCTCCCTTTGTGTGCCGGGCGAACATAACATCATAAACGCCATTGCCGCCGCAGCTGTGGCGCTCTATGCGGGCACCCCCTTCCCAGCGATCGCAGAAGCGCTGCATGCGTTTGAGAACACGCGCCGCCGCTTTGAATTTTTCGGCGAACGCAGCAGCATAAAGTACTATCACGATTACGCGCATCATCCGGCTGAAATCAACGCAACCCTTTCCGCCGCCGCGCGCGTGCCGCACGGGAAGCTCTGGTGCGTATTTCAGTGCAATTCCTATACCCGGGCAAAAACGCTCTTCTGCAAAAACGTGACCTGCTTTGCCCATGCGGATGAAGTGCTTGTGCCAGACATCTATCCCGGCCGCGAAACGGACGATGGCAGCGTGCATGCACGGGACATGGTTGCGGGCATCAACGCGGGCGGCACAAAGGCGGTTTACCTTCCCACATTTGAAGAAATCCGCGCTTACCTTGATGCAAATGCCAAGCCAGGCGATTTGGTCGTCACCCTTGGTTCGGGCGACGTTTACAAGCAAACGCAAAAACTGCTTTAACACGCAAGTACCGCAGCGCTCCGGTTGTGAGCGCTGCGGCAGAGGGTTCTTATGTTCAGCTGGTTCCGTTTTCTCACCTATACCGTTACAACCTCCGTCACCCCGGGGCCGAATACCATTATGGCGTTTTCCACGGCAAGCCGCATTGGATTCCGGCGCAGCCTTCCGTTTTGCTTCGGCGTATGGCTTGGTTTTTTCTGCATTATGCTGCTTTCCACAGCGTTTTGCAGCGTCATGCAGGCATATCTTCCCGCGCTGCGCCTGCCGTTGCTCATCATGGGCGCGCTGTATCTGCTTTACCTCGCCTGGCATACCTACAAAAGCACGGATGCGATTTCCCCAAAGGATGAGCAAAGCGGCTTTCGCAAAGGGTTGCTGCTGCAATTTGTAAATGTTAAGGTGTATATCAACTGCATGATGTCGCTTGAAGGGTACATCCTTCCGCATTATAAGGGGCAAACGCTTCCGCTTGCGGGGTTTGTGCTGCTCGTGCCGACGCTCGGCTTCCTGACGCTGCTGCTTTGGGCAGGCTTCGGCACTGCGCTCAGCCGGTTTCTCGGCCGCCACCGCAAGGCCGCAAACATCGTGTTCGCGCTGCTGCTTGTATATTGCGCCGTTGCACTGTTCCTGTAAAGCCTGCATCCGGAGGACCGCATGGTTTATCTTTCGCGCTTCACTTTCCCTGATTCAGACCGGGAGTTCGATTTTTTTCTCAGCCAAAAGCGCACCTGCTATGATTCATTCTACCCTTTCCAGGTGCTCTCCCGCCACGCGTTTCTGGAAATCGATTTTTCGCCCGTCACGATCCTTTATGGCGGAAATGGCTCCGGCAAAACGACCGCGCTCAACATCATCGCGGAAAAGGTGGCCGCAGCGCGGGATTCCGCTTTCAACAAATCCAACTTTTTTCCGGATTATCTCGCCCTATGCGGCGCCGGATTGGAAGACCCGCCCGGCGGATGCCGCATCATCACAAGCGATGATGTGTTTGATTACATGCTCAACCTCCGCAGCCTGAACGAAGGGATCGACCACCGGCGGGATGAACTGTTTCAGGAATACCTAAGCACAAAGTACTCCGAATTCCGTCTGGAGTCCATTGAAGATTACGAGAAACTCAAGCGGAACAACAACGCGAAACGGCTCACGCAATCGAAATTCGTGCGCAAGGAGCTGATGGACAACGTTCGGGAATATTCCAACGGGGAAAGCGCGTTCCGCTACTTTACGGAAAAGATCGGCGAGGATGGGCTTTATCTCTTGGATGAGCCGGAGAACAGCCTCTCCCCCGCACGGCAGGCAGAGCTTGTTGACTTTCTTTCGGATTCCGTGCGTTACTTTGGCTGCCAACTCGTGATCGCCACACACTCGCCGTTCATCCTCGCGTTCCGCGGTGCAAAAATTTACGATCTTGACGCCAACCCCGTGGATGTGAAGCGCTGGACGGAACTTGCCAACGTCCGCGCCTATTATGACTTTTTCAAAGCGCACGAGCGGGAGTTCAAAGGATAATAAAGCCGCATCTTACAACGTGCCCTGCAAATCGTCCAGCGTAAGGGAAAATGCGGGCAGGCAATGCACAAGGAAATATTGGAGTTCATCGCTTTGGATTGCGCCGATCTCCTTGCCGATTGCCGCATATGCATGCTGAAATTCCTTATTCCCTGCGTTAAGCTCATAAATACATTTGATGTAAGCGCAAAGCTTGTCCGCGCATTTGAGCAGCTTCTTTTCGCCGGGCGTCAGCTCCGAGGCATGCAGATAGGCGGCATAGTCCGCGCGGAATTCCTGCGGCAGGTGGTTTTTCAGCTTGTCGGCAGCGTTTTTTTCAATTTGCTTGTAGATGGTTTTCATTTCATCGTTGTAGTACTTTACCGGCGTCGGCAGGTCGCCCGTGAGCACTTCGGGCGCATCGTGAAACAGCGCGCAGACCGCAAGCTTGTCGGCATCATATTGCTTTTCAAAGCAGCGGTTTCCGATGGTTGCGAGAAAATGTACAAGAAACGCACATTCCGCCGTATGCTGCATCAAATCTTCCTGCTCCGTGTTGAACATCAGGCTCCACCGGTTGATATAGCGCATCCGGAAGATGAGCGGCAAAAAAGTATTGTCCATGCGTTGCCTCCAAACCCGTCCTGTATCCGCACGGCGGGTCCCATTTGTTATTTGTTATCAAAAGGATACCAAAAAAATGTGCGGGCCGCAATGCGGGAAACACCATGGAACGCAGCAATGCATATAAACTGCATAAATCAGGCGCACGGCGGCACATGCGCCTGCATAAAGCGTTATTTCGTTTGTGCGGCCGCACGCGCCCGCGCCACGGCAATCAGCGCAAGCTGGTCGCCGATTACGGTATAAAGCGCTGCCGCTGCTTCCAGTTCATCGTCACAAAGGCCTTCTGCGATTTGCAGCGCAAGCGCCGCACCAAGCAATACGTATTCATCCGGTTGCATAAGCGGTACCCTCCTCTTATAAAAGCATATGCATCCCACAGGAAAAGCGCCTCCCATGAATGGCGCCTCTGCAGAGCGGCTTGCAAAAGTTCAGGAAAAATCATATAATGTTAAATAATATAAATTTAAAGGAGCTGATCTCCACAATGGAGGACGGAAGTCCAACAGGGTATTTCATATCCATTTTCCTTCTGATTCTTGGCGGCGCATATTTTGCAGGGACTGAGATTGCGCTTGCATCCGTAAACCGCATCCGCATGATGAGCTATTCGGACAATGGCGATAAGCGGGCCACGCGTGTTCTCTATATTCTGGATCATTTTGACAAGGCGCTTACAACGCTTCTGATCGGCAACAACATAATGCATATTGGCTGCGCAAGCATCGCTACGCTTATGGCAACGAAGCTATGGGGCGAAGGCGCAGTGGATGCGACCACGGTCGTGATTACGGTGGTTGTGTTTTTCGTGTCCGAAATGATCCCCAAGCGGTTTGCAAAGGCCTGCAACGAACGCTTTGCGCTCATGGTATCCGGCTCGCTGATCCTGCTGATGAAATTTTTCACGCCCGTTTCGTTCATATTCTCCAAACTGAGCGCATGGGTGAGCAAGCCCTTTAAAAGGGCGAAGGAAGAGCCCACCGTTACGGAGGATGAATTGTATGACATCATGGAAACCGTTGCGGCGGAAGGCGCGCTTGATGAGGATACAACCGAGCTTGTGCAGAGCGCGCTGCAGTTTTCGGACACATTCGTGCGCGAAGTGCTCACCCCATGGGAAAAGGTTGTCTTTCTGCCGGTGAACGCGCCGCATGCGGAGATTCTTTCCGTCATCCGGGATAACGCGCACTCGCGCCTGCCTGTAGTGGATGAGGAAGGGCACCCCATCGGCGTGCTGCTGATCCGGAAATATCTTAAGGCGCATATGCGCGGCGAAACGCCGGAGCTCAGCTTAATCATGGAAAGCGTGCACTTTGTGGATGCTGATATGCCCATTGACGACCTGTTCCCTGTGATGAGCCAGAACAAAACGCACCTTTCCATCGTGCGCGACGCAGAGTGGAAAACGCTTGGCATCATCACCATGGAAGATATTCTCGAAGAACTCGTGGGTGAGATTTACGATGAGGACGACCATGAGGAGGACCATGCGGAAGCCGCTGAGCAGGGAGGAGCAGCCTGATGCAGTATTTCCTGATTGTAATCCTGATCGCACTTTCCGCATTCTTTTCCGGTTCGGAGATCAGCTATGCGTCCCTGAACGGGATGCGCATGAAAAACGCCGCCGAAAACGGCGGGCCTGCCGCAAAAGCAGCTTATAGCATCTACCAGGCATATGATTCTGCACTTGTTACGATCCTGATCGGCAACAACTTTGTGAACATCGCCTCCTCATCGGTAGCAACGGTGATCGCGCTCTCCCTGATGGGAGATGAAGGCGCGCTGGTTGCAACGGCGGTGATGACGGTGCTGATCCTCACCTTTGGTGAAATCGTGCCGAAAATCGTGGCTGTGCAGGTGGCGGAAGGGTTTGCAAAGGTTGTTGCACTGCCCCTTCGCGCGATGATGATCGTCACAAAGCCCATCGTATGGGTATTCAACAAGCTTCTGATGTTGCTTGACCGCCTCTGGGCCGGCCTGAGCGAAAGCGGGCCTTCCGTGACGGAGGATGACCTTGAAACCATCCTTGAAACCGTAGAGGACGAAGGCGTGATCGACGAAGACCGCGCGGAGCTTCTGCAGAGCGCGCTCGACTTTGGCGATGTGCTCGCCTACGAGGTTATCACGCCGCGCGTGGACATGCTTGCCGTCGACATTGAGGACCCGTGGGACGAGGTGCTTGAAACAGCATACGATTCCCCGTTTTCCCGCATTCCGGTCTATGCGGACAGCATCGACAACATCATCGGCATCCTGCACCTGAACCATTTTTTCAAAGAGCTGGTGGACCGGCCGCAGTTTGACCTGCGCTCGATCCTCATGCCGGTAAACTTCGTGCATAAAACCATGCCGCTTGACGATGTGCTTGCCGTCATGAAAACGCGCCAATGCCACATGGTCATTGTGACGGACGAATATGGCGGCACGATGGGCTGTTTGACCATGGAGGATGTGCTGGAGCAGCTTGTGGGCGACATTTGGGATGAATCGGATGAGATCGTGGACGAATTTGTGCAGACCGGCGAAGGCTCCTACGAAGCCGACGGCAACATGCGCATTTATGATTTCTTTGAAGAGTTGGACATCGACGACCGGGATTTCGACGACGACAATGCCACCCTTGGCGGTTGGGCCATCGAAATGCTTGGCGATTATCCAAAGGTTGGGGACAGTTTCAATTACAAAAACCTGACCATTACGGTGAAAAAGCTCCAAAACCTCCGCGTCACGCGCCTTGCGGTGCAGGTGCGCCCGCTCCCCCCGGAGGAAGAGGAGAAATAAAAACGGCTGCAGGCGACGGAGGATTGCCTTATTTCTGCGAAGGGTTGCGGGGTACGGCAATCCCCCGTCAGCGGCTTTTCCGCTGCCACCCCCTTTCCAAAGGGGGCTTTTTGGTATGTTTTAACCAAAAGGCTCCTTTGGCAAAGGAGCTGTCCGCGCAAGCGGACTGAGGATTGTCTTATTTTCGTAAAGGGCTGCGGGTTATGGCAATCCCCGTCAGCACCTTCGGTGCTGCTTCTCAGTGCGCAATGGTCGCGCCGCGTTGCCGCTGGAGCCGCTTTTTTTGCTACTCTTGCGTTTTCAGGGAAAACGCGTTCTTCCGGAATTCGATCAATCCATCCCGCTGCATTTTGCCAAGCTCTGCGGAAAGGGCGCTGCGCTCCACGCAAAGGTAATCCGCGAGCTGCTGGCGGGAAAACGGGATTTGAAAGCTGCGCTTCCCCCGGCGGATGGATTCCGCCGAAAGATAGGAAAGCACCCTGCCCCGGATGGTTTTCGGCGCAGTGTGAGTAATCTTTTGCGCCAAGCGGAGATTCTTTTGCGCAACGCATGCAAGAAGGTTGCGGATGAGCTGCGCATGAAACGCACAGGCCGAAGGGCAGGTGTGCAGAATGCGGGAAACGCTGAGCAAAAGCACGCTGCTTTCCTGCGCGGCGACAGCGTTCACCAGTGAAACCGCGCCGGGCACGGCAGCATAGGCCTCCGAGAACAGCTCCCCCGGGCCGATGCGCGAAAAAATACTTTGATTTCCCCAGAGATCGTCCTGCACGATGTGCACCTCCCCGGAAAGCAGCAGCCCTGCGGCCGGAACGGCTTCGCCCTGACGGCAGATCAGCGCGCCCTTTGGGTAGCGCCGTTCCACTGCCTGAAGGCAATGCAGCATGGCGGCCGCTTCTTCCGGCGAAATTCCGCGGAACAAATCGCTTTGCGCGATCAGCTTATCATTCATAATTTCCTCATTTTGTTGGAAAGACAACATAATTTTAATTGACAGTATAGTATGATGCAGGTACGGAGTCAAGAAGAAGAAGGAGGAACACGATATGATTCGCAGGGTCATTCAGATTGATGAAGAAAAATGCAACGGCTGCGGCGCATGCGCGGCAGCATGCCATGAAGGCGCAATCGCCATGGTAGGTGGGAAAGCGCAGCTCATGCGCGACGATTACTGTGACGGGCTTGGCGATTGCCTGCCCGCTTGCCCCACAGGGGCGATCACCTTTGTGGAGCGGGAAGCTGCGGCGTATGACGAGGCAGCCGTGTTGAAAAACAAACAGGAAAAGATGCAGGGCGACGGGAAAACGCTGCCTTGCGGCTGCCCCGGCACACAGGCAAAGGCGATTGTGCGCGGCACGGCAGAGCCGGAGGCATGCAGCGCAGCGCCCATGGTGTCGGAACTGCGGCAGTGGCCGGTGCAGATCAAGCTCGTTCCGGTCAATGCACCGTATTTTGAGGATGCGCACCTGCTCGTTGCGGCAGACTGCACCGCATATGCCTACGCCGCCTTCCATCGCGACTTCGTGCGCGGGCGGATCACGCTTGTGGGGTGCCCGAAGCTCGACAGTGTGGATTACAGCGAAAAGCTGACGGAAATCCTTCGCAACAACAACATCAAGAGCGTAAAGGTTGTCCGCATGGAAGTGCCCTGCTGCGGCGGCATTGAAAACGCAGTAAAGTCCGCGCTGCAGGCGAGCGAAAAATTCATTCCCTGGCAGGTGGTAACGGTTTCCACGGACGGAAGGATTCTTGAGGACTAAATTCGCTTGTGCGAAACTGGCGCACCCACGGGTGCGCCAGTTTCCATTTCTTTATTTCTTCTCCAAAATATCCCTTGCCACGATCACGCCCGTGACGCTCGCCTGCATCAGCCCGCGCGTGATGCCTGCGCCGTCACCGATGGCATAAAGGCCGGGCACAGAGGTGCGGAAGCGGTTATCCACTTCAAGCTTGCAGGAATAAAACTTCACTTCTACGCCGTAAAGCAGCGTGTTGCGGGAGTAAAGGCCCGGGGCAAGCTTGTCATAAGCGCGGAGCGCTTCGATGATGCTCGTCAAATGCCGGTGGGGCAGCACAAAGGAAAGGTCTCCCGGCACGGCCGTCGTAAGCGTTGGCCGGGTGGTGGACTTTGCAAGGCGGGAAGCATCCGTCCTGCGGCCGAGCAAAAGGTCGCCCAGGCGCTGCACCATTACGCCGCCGCCTGTGAGCATGTTACCTAACTGCGCGATGTAGTTGCCGTATTTAATCGGCTCATCAAACGGCTTGGTGAAATGCGTGCTCACCAGCACCGCAAAGTTTGTGTTTTCCGTGCGCAGGTTTGCATCGTGATAGCTGTGGCCGTTCACCACGGCGATGCCGCCTTCGTAGTGTTCCTCGCTCACGATGCCGCCGGGGTTCATGCAGAACGTGCGCACCTTATTTTCAAACGTGTCCGCATAATAAACAAGTTTCGCCTCATAAAGGTGCTGCGTCAGGTGATCCATAATGGAATTGGGCACCTCCACGCGCACGCCGATGTCCACCTCGTTGTTGGAAAGCGAAATGCCCAGGCGTTTGCCCTCGTTTTGCAGCCATTGTGCGCCGCCGCGGCCGGGGGCCATAATGATGTTTCCACCGTAAACATCGCCTGCATCCTTGCCGGAACCATAATGCACGCCAACTGCACGCCCGTTTTCTACGATCACGCGCTCTGCGGTGGTGGAACCCATGAACGTGAAGTTCTCGTGTTCCATCAGCCACTTGTACATGTTTTCAAGCACAATTGCGGAATATTCCGTGCCCATGTGCCGCACGGGGCAGCGCACAAGATGGATGTTGTGGCGGCTTGCCTCATAGGCGATTTCAGCCACCTTCGGATCGCCCTTGCCGTGCACGGCATCCGGCGCACCAAAGCCGACATAGACGGAGTCCGCATAGTCGATGAGTGCCTGTGCCTCTGCCTCCGAAATGTATTTTGTGATGTTGCCGCCTACCTCGTGCGAAAGGGAAAGCTTGCCGTCCGAAAACGCGCCCGCGCCTGCCCAACCGCTCATGATGGCGCAGGGATTGCAGCCCACGCATTTTCCGGTAATACGTGCCGGGCATTTGCGCTCCGCGATGGCACGTCCGCTGTCCATCAGCAACACCTTTTTCGTTTCGTCGTGCTTCATCAGCTCAAGCGCAGTAAAAATGCCCGCCGGGCCTGCGCCGATGATGACCGCATCATATGTTTTGTTCATGGCTGCATCCTCCTGTTTTAGACTGGCCCATTTGAGCCCGAACTATAATATATCAGAACAAGCAAAAAGTAAAGCTTTTAGAACGAGCTTTAATGAAAGAATTGTTTATGGGAATATAACCATGTGTTGCCGGCAGCGCTTTATGGCCGCATCCCCCAAAGCATTGTGCCGCGCGCTTCTCCAAGGCATGTAAAGCCATACTTTTTGTAAAACGCATTGCCCTTCCCATTGTTTTTCCCGCAGCCGAGCATCACGCCGTGCACATCCTTTGCGCGGAGGGCAGCAAGCAAGGCATCCATCAGTTGATGGCCGAGGCCAAGCCGTTGATATTCCGGGAAAATATCGATGTGGAGGTGTGCGGGATACGCACGCGCAAAGCGGCCCTCCACCTGATGAAACAGCCAGTTGCACGCCGCGCTGCGGGAGCAGCGCCAGATTCGGGGCAGATATGGCAGGAAGCGGATGCGGTAGCGCCTGTAATCCGGCGCAGAGATGATATAGCCCACCGCCTCATCCGCATCATTGGCGGCAACGAAGCAGGTCGAAGGCTCACATTCCGTGTAATAGTCGTTGTACATCAGAAGAATCCATTGTCGCAGCGCCGCATCCTCATAGACGCGCGGCGTAGCCGTTGCAAGGCAAACCTCCCGCATACGCTCCCGGTCGCGCGGTTCATACGGACGGATGTGCATTTCAGCCCCAAAGCCTTTCCCGATACACCCCCCGTGCCTTCAGTGCGCGAATGCTTTCCATCACCATCGGTTTATCCTCATGGTAGGTTACGCCAAACCAGCTTTCGTGCGTCGGCAGCACACGCACGCGCGCCTTCCCGGCAAGGATGGCTTCGCAAACCGCATCCGGCAGCAAGTCCTCGTATTTCAGCGGATTTTTGACAAGGCCTGCGGCGAGGTTTTCTTCAAAGCGGGCATGCAGTAGCGGAAACAGGCCGCTTTGGAACCCCCAGCAGTTCATGGAAACCGTTGTGCCGCGCGGCAGGAACACGGCCTCGCCCGCCGCGTTTTTGTATTCCGCACCCTCCTGCGTTTTAACGATGCCGAGCCGCTCGCTGATGCGCGCGAGATATCCGTTTTCCACTACGCATTCGCCGCGGTTGACGCTGCCATGGTCGGTCAGCGTATTTTCAAGGAGATATCCCACCGCAAGGTGCTCGGCCGCATGCGCAGGGTTGGATAGAAACTCGTACAGCAAACGGAAAGCCTCCGGCCCGTAATAATCATCTGAATTGATGACGGCAAACGGCCGTCCAGCGATGGCTTTCTCCGCAGAGAGCAGGGCATGCGTTGTGCCGAGCGGCTTCACACGGCCTTCCGGCAGGGCAATGCCTGCGGGGATTTGATCAAGCTCCTGATACGCATAGGCCGTTTTGATGTGCGGGGCGACGCGCGTGCCGATCGTCGCTTTGAAATCAGCTTCGATTGCATGCTTGATAATGAACACGACTTCATCAAACCCGGCGCGCAGCGCGTCATACACCGAATAATCGATTATGAAGCAGCCTTCTGGGTCAATGGGATCCATTTGCTTGATGCCTCCGCCATAGCGGCTGCCCATGCCGGCCGCAAGGATGGCCAAAACAGGTTTTTGCATGTTGCGCTCTCCTTTGTAAAATTAAAGTGCTGTGGCGGGATTATGCCTGTTCAATCTGGCACATTTTCATTGTAGTGAGCGCCGCCGCATGGCTTTCAGGCGTGACGCCCGCGCAGCAATCCGGCGCGATAAAGATACGATTTCCCGGGAAATAAGCCCGCAAAAGGAGTGCGTTCGACACCACGCAGATGTCCGTGCAAAGGCCCATAAGCAGGAATTCCGTTTCCGGCCCCACATGTGGGCGCAGAAGCTCCGGCAATGCGATGCAGCCGAACGTGGGCTTGTCAACGATGCGCGCGCCCTCCGCAAATGGGGCGATTTCAGGCGCAAGCGCCCACCCCGCGCTGCCCTGTTCGCAATGCGCAACGGGGAGGAGCTTGCCTTCAAGGGATTGCATGTAATCGTTTCCGTGCGTGTCCCGCGTGAAAACGAGCATCGCGCCCGCCGCGCGCTCCGCCTCGATGCGTGCCGCCACCGCAGGAACGATTCTGCGCGCTTCCGCCGTGCCGAGCGTGCCGGTAATAAAATCGTTCTGCATGTCAATCACAAGTACGATTCGTTTTTCTGCGTTCATGGTATGATACCTCCAAAGAAATTAAATTGCACAATCTTCAGCCGCCGGCGGCGATGGTTCCTCCAAAAAGAAGCCTTGGGGGTTCCCTCGTCACCCCGTGCGGAAACTCAGTATACCGGGTATCCGTTCACATACATTGCAAGGTACGCAACAAGCCCTGCAAGGGAAAGAAACGTCGCTAAGGCGTCCTTCCTGCGCGTATCCGCAAGCGCGGCAAGCGCAAGGGCGAGCGGGAAGCAGGCGGCAAGGTAGCGCGGCGCGCTCAAAAGCCATGTTGCGCCAATGGCGACGACGAAATAGGCCAAAAAATATGCCGTATAGGAAGGACGGAGCCGTTTTGCCGCAGCTGCCATAAGCCCGAGTGCGCCGAAGGAATACGCAAGGTTCGGCAGCCACAGGCCGAAAAGCTGGCGCAGGTTCCCCTCCGCAGCCGTAGAAAGCGCATATTCCGTCTGGTAGGCGGCAGTTTCAAAGAATAGCCCGAAGCCCTGACTCCAGTGCTCCCTCTGGTATTGCATAAACTTGAGCGGGTCGCCTGTTACGGCATAATTGATGGCGACATAGGCCGCAAGGCCAAGCGGCACAAGGAGCATGCAAAGCCCCTGCCGGATGAGCGTATTCTTTTCCGTGGGAAGCGTTTCCATGCGCCGCGCGCGCAAAAGCCCATAAAGCCACTCCACAAACACGAACGCAAGCAGCAGCACGCCGACCGAGCGCGTGAACGCCGCAAGCGCACCGAACAGGCAGCCCCAAAGATAATGCTTTTTGCGCACCAGGTAAACGCACGCAAGCGAGCAGAGCAGGAACAGGCTTTCGGTCATCGGCGCGGCAAAAAAGAATGCAGCCGGGGTCAAAAACAGGAATTTTACCGCGCGCAGGGCTGTCTCCCGCTCGTAATCGAGCGCGGCAAGTTCATACATCAGGATCGCGGCGGCAATCGCACAAAGCGAGGAAACAAGCATCGCGGACACAAATGAATTTCCCGTGAGAAAATTCAGCGCCCGGATACAGATGGGGTAAAACGGAAAAAAAACGATATGAAACCGCGGATCGCCTTCGGTTACATACCAGTTTTCGGCAATGCCAAGATAACTTGGGGAATCGCTTTTCAGCCAGCACGCGCGCAGCGTATCCCAAATGCCGCCTTCATAAACGCCGCCCGCCGCGTGGAATGCATACCCCACGGCAAAAAGGAAGAGGCGCGTAATGAGCATAAAGAGCACAATGCGCTCCCATGGGTGCCGTTTATCCCGCCGGAGGCTGCGCCTTCCAAGCCGGGCATCCGGCGAGGGGAGCGGCTCCGCGGTAAAGAAGCAGAGCGCGTGATCCACGCCGCGCAGCAGGCAAAGCGCAAACAGCAGGCAGGATAGCCCCGCCGCGACAAGCCCCGCAAGAGAGCCTGCGCGCGTGAGCGCATACCACCCAAACGCCGCTGCAGTGAGGGCCGCGGCACAAACATAAATCCGCCTTTGAAGCTTGTTTTCTTTCCACCAATTCATAACAAATCCATTATAGCACGCGGCGCGGCAGGGAACAACTGCGCCGCAGCGTTTGCGGATTGTTTACAATTTCCGCTTGCACAGCCCGGTTCGGCGCGCCGGAAAGCGCCGCGCCAATGTATACAAGTATATATCCCGCGCATCCCTTGAAATCCGAATTTCCTTGCGATAAGATGAACTTGCCGCAATGCGGCGCTTCCGTTTATGTATTCAATTAAAAAATCAGAAGGAGCAAAAAACCATGATCGAGTTGACCTCCCACGGCGTGTATCTCGTGGACGGCAAGCCGCAGGAAGGCGCGCCGATGAGCATGAGCCCCGACGCGGCGCGCGAAAACACCATCGCGTATTCCATCCTCCGCGCGCACGATGTATCCGACGATCCCAAGAAGATGCGCATCAAGTTCGATTGCCTTGTTTCGCACGACATCACTTACGTCGGCATCATCCAGACCGCGCGCGCAAGCGGCCTCAAGGAGTTCCCGCTTCCCTATGCCATGACCAATTGCCACAACAGCCTTTGCGCCGTCGGCGGCACGATCAACGAGGATGACCATGTGTTTGGCCTTTCTGCCGCAAAGAAGTACGGCGGCATTTATGTGCCGGCAAACCAGAGCGTCATCCACAGCTATGCCCGCGAGGCGCTCACTGCCTGCGGCAACATGATCCTTGGCTCCGACAGCCACACCCGCTATGGCGCGCTTGGCACCATGGGCGTTGGCGAAGGCGGCCCGGAGCTTGTGAAGCAGCTTCTCAAGAACACCTACGATGTACCTGCCCCTGAAGTTGTGCTCGTGTACCTCACCGGCACACCGAAGAAGGGTATCGGCCCGCACGACGTCGCGCTCGCGCTTGTTGCAGCGACCTTTGACAGCGGCTTTGTGAAGAACAAAGTGCTTGAGTTTGTGGGCCCCGGCGTTGCAAACCTGCCCGTCGAATTCCGCAACGGCATCGACGTTATGACCACCGAGACCACCTGCCTCTCCTCCATCTGGGAGACGGACGATCAGGTCAAGCATTATTATGACGTATACGGCCGGCCTGAGGCGTTTAAGGCCCTCAAGCCCGGCAACGTCGCTTACTATGACAGCATGATCCACATCGAGCTTGACAAGATGGAATCCATGATCGCGCTGCCGTTCCATCCCTCCAAAGCGCACACGATCCACGAGTTCCAAAAGAACGCGAAAGCACTTCTTGCGGAAGTCGAAGCTGAAGCCGCAAAGAAGTTCCCGAAAGCCAAGACCGACCTCGCCAGCAAAGTGCAGCCGGATGGCTCCGTACTTGCAGATCAGGGCGTCATCGCCGGCTGTGCGGGCGGCACCTATGATAATATCATGGAAGCTGCGGCCATCCTCAAGGGCGGCGACGTGGGCGACGGCTATTTCGGCCTTTCCGTGTACCCGATGAGCGTCCCCGTGAGCCTGGAACTCACCCGCGTAGGCGCTTCCGCCGAGCTTCTTGAGGCGGGCGCTATCATCAAGCCCAGCTTCTGCGGCCCGTGCTTCGGCGCAGGCGATGTGCCCTCCAACAACGGTCTTTCCCTCCGCCACACCACCCGTAACTTCCCGAACCGCGAAGGTTCCAAGCCCGGCGAAGGCCAGATCGCAACCGTTGCGCTTATGGACGCCCGTTCCATTGCGGCTACTGCGCGCAACCACGGTGTGATTACCGCGGCAACGGATGTGGACTATGATATGCCGGAGATCGATTATCACTTCGACAAATCCGTTTATGAGCGCCGCTGCTATAACGGCTACGGCAAAGCAGATCCCTCCGTTGAACTGCGCCTTGGGCCCAACATCACGGATTGGCCGAAGATGTATGCCCTGAATGAGAACCTGCTCGTAAAGCTTGCGGCTGTCATCAATGATCCTGTGACCACCACGGACGAGCTGATTCCCTCCGGCGAAACAAGCTCTTACCGCTCCAACCCGCTGCGCCTCTCCGAGTTTGCGCTTTCCCGCCGCGTGCCGGAATACGTCGGCCGCAGCAAAGCTGCACAGGCGCTTGAGAATGCGCGCATCGCAGGCGAAAAGCCCGCGGAACTGATGGATGCACTCGCCAAGGTCGGCAATGCGGAAGAACTCATCAACACCACGAGCACCGGCTCCGCCATCTTTGCCAACAAGCCAGGCGATGGCTCCGCACGTGAGCAGGCGGCTTCCTGCCAGAAGGTGCTCGGCGGCTATGCCAACTTCTGCTATGAGTACGCCACCAAGCGCTACCGCAGCAACTGCATCAACTGGGGCATCCTTCCCTTCACCCTTGCGGAAGGCACCAAGTTCGATTATGAAGACGGCGATATGGTGTTCGTACCCGGCATCCGCAAGGCAGTTGAAACCGGCACCGAAACCATTCCTGCGAAGGTCATCCGCAAGTGTGGCTGCGTGGAGGATATCACCCTTTACATCAAAGGCCTCACTGCCGACGAAAAGCAGATCCTGCTCGACGGCTGCCTGATGAACTATTATGCTGCACAGCTGAACAAATAACCGCAGCCAAGCGGCCACGAAATGAAAACGGATCCCACCCGGCATTTGACTGGGTGGGATCCGTTCATTTTGCAGTGGAATTTAATCGAAGAATTTCCCTTTGTAGAAATTCTCGTTTCCGAGCTTCTTTGCGGTCAGCCGAAAAATCACATTGCCATCCGGGCATACAATGTCCTTGCTGTATTTGCTGGTTCCGCCAATGTTTTCCAAATCTCCGCCACTTCTTACGGCCTCCATGATCGGGAACATCAGCATCATTGTTTTGGAGCAAATCCCCTGCCCAGCAGCATTCACCGGGCAACCATACGTGCAGGTATAAATATCGCCGATTTCCTCACCATTTCTGCAATACCGCTCTGTGTGGTCACCGCGGAGAAATCCGATTACCTTAATCTCCCATTCATATTCTTCGGCATACCATTTTTTCATACTTTCCCTCCAAACCCAGATTTACTTGATTCTAATTCCGCTAATACCATCAGAGACATACCGTCTTTTTCACTTATGGTATCATAGCATACAGCGGTGCGCTTGTATACCGCTGCCAGGGATAAACTGCAGGACGAAAGTTTGGTACAAGTCTCGGAAAGAGCGGAAAAAGAAACGCCCTGGATTAGGGTGTTTCATTTTTGGGGAACCGGCAGCTACCTATCATGTAGTGGGGGACCCCGCTCAAATAGCAGCGGTTTACTTAGGGCATCACAACCCGGGGCAGCCGCAAGCGTCCGCCCGTCTCGGCCTGAAAACGATACACTGTACGTTTTCTGCTGCGCACCGGCCTCGAGAACGCTGCGCGTCTTGCCGGCTCAAGGCCCGAAAGAGGAGTATCAGACCGCAAAAGAAAGAGAACACCATGTGGTGTTCTCTTTCTTTTGGGATCCGGCAGCTACCTATCTTTATTTGTACAGCATCAAACAGTTACACACATAAAATCCAGTAAAACAGGCTTTTTTTAATTGATAATGTATTATAGTGCTAATATTATAAGTTGCCAGAAAGTTGCCGGAAGGTGTTGCAGAATGGAGTGCATAAAATATGAATACAGCGTTGCGCCGCTAAAGCGGTGATTTAATCGTAAAAAATAATCTTATTATTTTTATTTTTCCTATTGACTACTCACCAATTTGGTGATATAATAAGGCCATAAGATAAAGCACGGGAGGACAAGGAAATGAAGAAATACTATGTTGTACAGATTGGCACTGAATACCCGGTAGATGATATGTTCTGGAGCGGTCACAGCTACGATGAGGCCGAATCGGCGGCGGAAGAATTTGCGAACAATCCCGAATATGATGGGCAGGAAATCCGCATCTGTGACATCGATGAATTTACAGATGACGAGCATGAACAAGGCTATTGCAACGCGGAATACATTTACCGCGAAGGCGACTGCTGATAAATAGCACCAGCCGAGCCGGGCGGCTAAACCCGGCAGAAGGGATTTCAGATGACTTTTTCAGTGTTTTCAACGCTGTACCGCGAAGCAATGAACGAACCCGATATTGATATGTTCATCGGTTCCGTTGGTTTTCCTGAATACCTGGGTTCGGTATCGGATGAAGATGCGTATTTGATTCTTGCTACAATTCACACGTTTGCAAACGGTTCGTTTCGTGATATACGCGACGCGATCGGCGCAAGCCAGGCTGGCATGATCGCGATGTTAGGAATCCCGGCACGGACATGCGGCAACTGGGAAACGGGTTCCAGCGCACCGCCGCCGTATGTCAGGTTTCTGATTTCTTGGGCGGCATTTTGTTTGATGCAGGAACGGTGATACCATGCGGCGTTCTGTAATTCGTATATGTACATCCTGCGGCGCGGAGTTCACAGGCCGCGCAAGGCAATTCCAATGCGATGCATGTTCCGCGGCGGGCAAGAAAAACAGTTCCATTCGAATGCGCGTATGTCAGGACTGTGGCGCAGAATTTCAGGGCGGCCCACGCGCAAAGCGATGTCCAGCGTGCAGGGCAAAGGCAGAAAGTGAACGCGCTGCGAGGTATAGAAAAAACGGATACGCGCGGAAGCTTGGCAGCACGGACACATGCGAACATTGCGGGCGTGAATACATCGTCAGCAACGGCAGGCAGCGATATTGCCCGGATTGCAGGCGTGAAGCCGTTATGGCGGCTGACCGCAGTCAGGGCGCTGCGTACTACACCGCAAACCGGGATAAAATAGCGGAAATCAGATCAGGGAAACGCATATCATTAAAACGGTGCGTGATATGTGGCGGGCCGTGTCCTGCCGGAACAAATGCGGTAACATGCGGAAAGCCGGAATGCATTTCCGAATTGAAAAAAAGCTATTATAAAAATATCCCCCGCCAGCCGTAGCCAGCGGGGGATCTGCACATATCGTTATTCCTGTTCTTCTGCCGGCACATCCTCCGGCTTTTCGTCCTTCATTTTTTCCAGCGCCGCTTTCAGCAT
>OLXK01000100.1_pt1 | contig 97306 bp, 93 predicted proteins | sample 1674321 | NCBI WGS metagenome assembly OLXK01 (sample SAMEA103958162, study PRJEB25191) | human gut metagenome | reverse complement strand
CCATCTTCTGTGATTTCAACACTAGTTGCAATTACATCACAACAAGCATCTGTAGCATGTCCATAAGCGTGACCGTCTTTATCACCTTCACTCATATAATGAGCATACTCTGGAATTTGTGCTTTAACTTTAGAGTCAAGCCAAATTTTAACTGGAACAAAATCAATAGCTGTACGAAGAGCTTCTTTAAGTTCTTTTTCAGCTAACTCTCTGTTGTCAGGAGTTTCTTTAAAAGCATTTGCATAATTAATAAATGCATCTGCAATACGATTACTTAATTGACTCATAATTTAATTATATGTTATTTGTAATACATTAGTATCAAAATTATAAACTATAGCATCATATTCATTTATCCATAATTGTTTACTATTATTGAATCTATCTTTAGTAGTTTCACAATTACGTTTAAAAGCATTAGTACTACATCGTCTAATAACAAGAGGATTTAATAGATAATATTTAGAATCAATATCAAAATTATATTCATCAATACCTTCTATATCTTTCCAAGCAATCATAACACCAGCTTTAATTAATTCTTTAATTGCATCTCTAACTCTATCTGGAGTTTTAGCATTAACTAAACCGGAGTTAATTACTTCTTTTGTAACTATTCTAAAACTAGTTTGATTTTGACTAAGTTTCTTATAGATATAATAAGCTACTTGAGTTGCAGTTTTAGAACAATGTACGGCTATTTCAGGAGCAAAATATGTTCCTGCTCCTTTAAACACATCATAAATAGTTTCTACATCTTGTAGTTTACCATCTATTTTAGTTCTAGCTTTACCTTTTGCTTTAGCCATAATTGTTTTATAATTTATAAAAGTAATCATAGTACCATAAGTATTATATACATCATCAACGCTTGTGCAAATATATAAAAAAAGTAGGTTGCTATCACAACAACCTACATTTTTTAGCGTTAAATAATGTTTAATAAACTAACACTCAATATGTTATAACGTACCTATATAATATATAATACAGCATATTAATGTTAGTTGCTATGATTATCACTACAAAGATAAGCATTATCATCAGTATTACTACTAATAATAAGTAGTTTAACGATAGTTTAACCACTAACATCTTCTACGGGGCGGCTTTAGTTGCTTCTAGTATTCTAGCACTAGTAGTTGCTCTATCCTCCCCGTAAAGAAGTGTATCAAAAGTTATATAGCTCCATATCTAATGCTTTTACCCATTCTCTAGCATCATCTTTATTATCAAATACTAAAGCTTCAGGAACATTAGGAACACCTTTATTTTCATCAATCATAATAGTGTAATTTACAATACTTTGATTAGTATCAGCATAGCTATTAACTGCACTAATATTACCAACAAAGAATTTACCACTAATATAACTGAAAGCTAGTACCTCATCACCAACTTTGTAATGAGGTACTTTAAATTGATTTTCTTTTCCATTAAAATTAACTTGCATAAGCTACAACAGCATTAAGTGCTTTATTCATATTATTATTAGCACTACCCCAAACAAGACTATTCATACGTTTCTCACCTTCAAGATTAGCAACGTTACAATAGAAACCAGTTACAGCATTATAAGCACCCCAAGCAGTACCACAAATATCTTTCTGACCGATACCATCATTATAGTAATCCATCATATTATAAAGTTGATTAGCTTTACGAGAAGATATTTCAACTGCTTCAAGAAGTCTATAATCACGAGCAACAAGTCTAGCATAACCTTTATTAGGGTCGTACTGATTAATTCGTTCAATCTCAGCAGGAGTAAGTTGTAATTCACAAAGATACTTATAAACTTCTTCATCACTCATCTTAATAGTAGTAAGATGACGATAAAGTTCTTGAGCATCTAAAGCATGAGAACAAGCAACTTTAAGTACTTGAGCACCAAGTTCAAGTTTCTCTTTTATAGACTTAGTATGTCTAAGTCTGATATGACAAGAAGCTTTATCCAATGCTCCATTAAGCATATTAGTACAAATAACACGAACAGGAGTAATCATAATATCTACAGATGAACCACCATCATGTCCATTACTAAACACAAGATAGTTATCTATAACATCGTCTTTACTTACAGAAGTTTGTATTGGAAGTTTAGCACTAACATATACTTTCTCTCCCATATTAAGACAAGCAGCTTTATCCCAAATTGCTTTACCTTCACCAATAGCATTATTAAAGAAGTTGAAAGCATCCATATTTTGAACAACTTCATACTTATCTTTAACTATACCTAAAGGATAATTACAATCTGTACGATAGGTAGCATAAGCATTAGCACACTCACGATAAATATTACCATCATGTACAAAAGCATCTTCACCTAAATCATTATTACTTCCTATTCTAAAAGGCATTTTACCTACAAGTTCACACTTTTGAACAGACCAATCAAGACCTGCTACTTTCATTACTTCTTGTGCAGTTGCACAACCTGAAACGTCTTTACCTATAGCCCAAGGAAGACCACCACGATTAAATTTACTCATAACTCAGCGTTATTAAATTGTTAAACATTAAATTAAATATTATCAGTAGGAGGAAGAGACTCTTGATTATCTTTACTTTCTCCTGTATAATCAGGATTTAAATCTTTAACACTCCATGCATCACGTACTACATTTGAAACAATAAGTTCTACACTAACTATATGTCTCTTTAGTTCTTCTCCATTATATTTAAGATATGAAGCACTACTTGTAGCATCAGATAAATCTTCTGCTAGAATATTAACATTAAGAAAAGTATTAGCTTTTACTTTAATGTTTGTTTTAACGAAATATACATTATACATAATATTGTTATTTATATTAATAAGACTTTATATTTATACAACCTAAAGTAGAATCATAATTTACACTATTAGCATATAAATCGTCAACCATAACTTGACAGTCTCCATTAGTTTCTTGGAGACTGTTAAGTTTTTGTATTAGTTCTGAAACTCTCATGTTATTTGATAGTTAAGTTATCGTTTTCAACAATTTCAGCAATATTGGAAACACAACCATCATCTTTGATTTTAACTTTCATAAGTTTCTTATCAACACTAGGTTTAAATTTCCAACCATCACGATTAACAGCTCCGATATTAGTCATAAGCTGATAACCATCACCCTTGAGAAGGTCTGTAAGTTTAACTGGAACAGTAACCTCAATATTAACATCATCAAGATCTTCTATTTCAATTTCACTACACTCGTAATTACCAGAATCTTTAGCAGTATTAACAATAGCATCAAGTAATGCTTGTTCATCTACAGAAGAATTTTGGTTAAGAGTACCAGTATATATACCATTAGCAAAAGTTACTTTAAGCATATCATTAATAGCTTCAAGTTTCTTACTATTAACTTCAATAGTTTCACTTTTACGAATAGTTACTTTACCAGTACCCCAATCAATCCACTTCTTACCACTCTTATCTTCTTTACCATAATTTTTAATAGCAAAGAGAACAAGTTTAGTAAGACCTTTAATTGTATTCTCTTTAGACTTCTTGAGTTTAGCAAGTCTATCAGTCTCAGACTTAATAGCAAGAATATCAGCATTCAAATTATTAATAAAGTTAGTTATATTCTTAACTTTATTAGTCATTTCTTGACCATTAATTTCAAGCTTTTCTTCCATTTCTGGAGTTATTTCTCCACCTGCTTCTTCAATCTCATCATAAAGAGCATACAATTCTTTATCAATATCAAAAATACTTTTTCCCATATTACTTAATTATTTAATAGTTAAATCTACATCTGCTCTATGAGTAATTTTATCATCTTCAACAGTAGAATAATTACGACCTACAGTAACACGAACTTCAACTTCAGGATTAGCTACTTCAAAATCACTAATCAACTTTAGAATATCATTCTCTAAAGTCTTTGCATTCTTCTTAACTTCATTAATTGTCTTTTCCATAATTTTATAAGTTTAAATTAGTTTCTACATTATTTACTACACACAAAGGACATTCATCAGTTAACATATAACTAACTTCATCAGAATTATAACCATTACTAAGTAACCACATTTCTGCAATTTGATTAGTATCTATATTAGAATCTTTATCAATATCTGCATCAAAGTTAGTTATATCAGCAACTTCAATTTGTCCTATATTATAATTTAATATACTTATCCACATGTTGTAGAATTAATTAAAATATCAACTTTATCAGCAAGCTCTTTAGCCATAGGATGAGGAACTCCACTAACACCATTAGAACGTAAATCAATATAATGATTCCAATCATCATCAAAAGCAGTATGAACTACTTGAGTTTTAGTATTAAGAGGAAGAATTTCTCTAGCTTGTTGTGCAGTCCAACCAAGTTCACGAGTTTTACGATAAACTAAATCACAAATTTGAAGACCATAAAGGAACCAATCTACAACAGTCCAATCATCAGTATTTTTAGCTTCAATAAGATGAGTAGATTTATCATAAATTTCTTCATCACTATAAAAGCCATTATTATACGTAGTTACATTAAATTCGTCATTAGTATCTATAGTTTTAATCCAAGGAAGTTTAGCAACAGTTATTCCATTACCAAATTTACCTTTATCATAAGCACAATATCTAGTACTTTCTTCACTAACACTATTAACTCTATGACGATTAAGTTCACGACTAGCACCAATATCTGTTATAAAACAAACAGTATGTCTTGGAATATAGTAAGGACAATTAGGAGTTGTATCTATAAATTCAAGTTCATCCATCAAATTATGTTCAATAAGAACTCTCATATTAGTAGTTACATAAATATAACCTTCATGTTCTCTAGTTCTACTATATTGATTGTGAATAAATCTAGTAGCTTGAGCAGCAGCTCTAGCTATAAATAGAGGATATTTAAGGTGAACTGTTCCGTGTTCACATACTGAAAGATGACATTTTATAATATCTTTAGTATTATACGGTTGATTACTAACATCATTACCTCTAAATAAAGTTCTAACTAAGAAGCCATAATCGGTTTCTCCATTATTCTTTGGAGTTGATTGATAACAAACACGAGCACATCTAGCTATATGTTTCCAAATAGCATCAAGTGTATAACCATCTTGATTCCAAAGTTCAACACTAGGATTTACAACTTTAATCATATTATTTACTTTTTATGTTTAACAAAATCTTTTCCAGCTTCATAATCTTCAGAAGTCATAGCGATTACATTTTCTTTATGTTCGCTAGTAACAGGAATTTCTTTATTGTCAGCAGATAAATTATATACATACCCATCTTTATCTTTACAAAGATTTTCAAAACCGTAAGCAGCTATAATTTCATTAGTTACATCTTTCTTACTGGTTTCTTCGATAAGAATAAGTTTATCTGTTTTAACAAGAGTAGAAATATCAATGAAAGATTTCTCTACACCCCCCGTAAAAGGTATTGTAGGTTTATGTCCATCATTACTAGCTTGCCAAGCTAATAACATATTACAATAATTACCTAAATCTTGAATAGTATCAAACATACTTTCATCTTCAACATTAGGATTATTATAACCATTAAAATCATCTTCAATAAGATGAACTAAACGATTAGCTTTATCATACATTCTAGCTAGACCATATCTATAGCCTAGTTTATCACAACCTTTATTGAAAGCATTACCATAATCAGCATTCTTTTTAGCCATAAGATTAAGCATCTTATTTTGCTGGTCACGTAATGCAACAACTTCAGGTGTTACAAGATGCTCTGGAACTACTCCATTAAGCACCGCTTTCCAATACTTTAAATCACTTTCTGTCATAATTGTTATTTTTATTAAGTTAAATATCTATTGTTCCTACAGCTTCAATAGTTCTTCCACTAGGTAAATGAATCAAATGATTTTCCATACATTCAGCAGTAGTTTTATCTAGAGGAAAACTAAGTTTATCTTGTAGATTATAATATCTAGCAAAATCTTTAATATCATCAAACCATAAAGTATGACAACCTATTTTAAATCTCCATTCTTTATATCCTAGAAAATCAGATTTATCTTTATAATAAGTAATATCAATATATTTATCTGAATAATCAATTCTTGAAACACAGAATGAACCAATTTTAAATTCATTATATTTAAATTGAAATTCAGTTTTACCACTAAGAATATAATCAGTATAAAGTTGATTAAATATATTAATAGCAGTTTCTAAAGGAACTAAAGCACCTCTACTAGTTTCAACCCAATTAGGTTTATCTGGTTTAATTCTAAGTTGAGTATTAGGAAACATAGTATGATACAATACACTATCTATAGATTTAATTTCTCTAGTATCAGGATTTGAATAATACATAGTATAATGTATTTCTTGTTTTGTACCTCCTTTTCTCCATTCATCAATAGTTTGATTAGCTTTAGCTAAAGCTGCTTTATAATTCTGTTCAGTTTTGATTTTATATTCAGCTTCTCTTTTACGAAAAGCTTCTTCCTCAGCTTTATCTTTAGCTTCTACTTCTGCAACATATTCATCAGACCATTTCTTATTAAGCTCTGCCCAATTAGTTCCTTTATGAAGACAAAACTTAGTATAGAACTTACATTTCTTAATATGCTCTTTTTGGTCGTCATCAAACAAAGTATCATTAATAATAGCATTAATTGAAGGGAACTCAACTTTATAGTTATTAATCCAAAATCCTTTATCAGATAAAGGTTTACATCTAGGAATAAACTTATGTTTCTCTACAAGAGCTTTAATTTCTACAAAATATTCATTTCTTTTAGCTGCAATAAAACTATAGTTAGGAATTTGTTTACTTATAGAACTAAGAACTTTATATTCATGTCCAAAAGTCTCAAGATACTTCTTAATAAGATACTTTAAATACATCTTAATAAGTATCTTTTTATTCTTTGGTTCAGTTATATCATAAATAGGAATATCTTCTTCAGTTTTATAAATAGTATAACCTTGTGGAAGACCACGTTCAATACTCCAATCATATTCAGTTCCTTCTTTAATTACAGCTATTTTACGTTTACGGTCAATACGAGCCATACAAGCACCTTTAAGACCACCACACCAGCCTTCTCTATCCCAATTATCTTTAATATAATCAGGAGTAAGTTTTTCAGCTAGACCTTTTCCTCTATGAAAGAAATAACCATAAGCAAAGCAATAGCAGTGATAACTACTATCATAATATCCATACTCATCACGATGAATACCTTCATGGATACCTTCACTTTTAGTAATAGCATGTCTAACTCTTTGCTTCTTAGGTTCAGCACCTATTTTACTTTTAGTCATAATTTTACTTTTTAAATGTTATACAATAAGTACATTATTCTAAATTGCATGATTGCGAATAGCATGATAAATAAGCATTAAAATTCCTATTATTACATAAGGTATAATAATAACGAAACAACCAAAACAACCACTATTGTAATCTTCATTAGTCATATTATTAAGTTATTTAATATTTTAATTTTGTTTCTAACGAATTGAATTTAGTTATGTGAATAACTAATAAGCGAGCATAATAAAGCCGCTCACGCACGAAGTAAAGTGGAAATCTGCCACATCTTCTACGGGGCGGCTCTAGCAATTTAATGTTATATGTTCAACTGATACACTTCACCATCAGGTTGAGCATCAACAAGTTTAACTTCAACATTAGCATCTACAATCATAGAATTAAGAATAGAATCTTCAATAACTTCTTTAGGAACAGAAAACTTTAATCTACTATAATTATCTTTATTAGTTATACTAAATCTACCATCAACATTATTCATGCTAATAGCTAGAAAATAATCATTTCGTTTAATAGTTTCATTCCATCGTTTCATAAACTTATAGAACATTCTAAACTTTATTTCTCGACTATATAATCTTTTAAACTTTGGAGAATACCAAGTTTTATGTTTATCTAGTTCTTCTTTTACGTTATCATAAGCGTTTAAATTCATTGTTGTATCTACTTTTGAATGTCCACTAATTTACAATGAAAAGGCACGTTCTTAACACCCGACCTTTCACGAAATTCACAAGTTGCAAGTTTACCAATAAAATCTTCTTTATGTTTGAGAATATATTCTTGTCTTGAATGGTCAAAATTACCAGTAGCTTCAAACAGTTCATCATTAATGTCATTTTGTAGAACAAACTTACAAAGTGTAGTTCTAACTCCTTCAGGAACAATATCAATAATTTTGAACTTAGCATCATCAACTCGTTTATATTTAAGCATAGCTAAATTACGAGCACCAAATTGATAAGCAGAATCAACATCACGAACAATAAGACCTTCAAAACCAAGACCTATAAATTTATCTCTAAATCTTGTAGCATCATCAATATTGCTAATAACTACATCAGGTAATAATACAAGTTTACTCTTATTGTTAAGATGCTGTTCATAAGTATCAAAAGTATAACATAGTCTACTTATGTTATCATTCTTAAACTTACGTCTAGCTTCATAACTCATATTATCAATAGCAATATCATAACACCAATACTGAAGAAGTAGATGTTGAGGAAGCTTTTCATTCTTAACAAAACTATTAATATCATTTACTTTATAACCAGGAATATAAAGTTCACCATCAAGGCAAGCTCCTTCTTCAATCATAGCATCAAGTAAATCATCTTTAATAGCTGGAAGAATTACTTCATCCATCCAAGTAAGTTTAGAAGTCCAATCAGTACCTTCTCTAGAACGATAAGTAAGTCTAACAGGATTAAACATATCATTAGTTTGTTCAGCACCAACAATGCATCTAACTCCATTAATTTTATACTGACCTAAATAACTACGTTTATCAAAAGGTTTATTATCTTTAAGCACTTTTGCAAGCATTGGAAGAACAAAACCTTCATCAGTAGTATTATTCTTTGGAAGATACGTATTAAGATAATTAATTAAAGCTATATTATCTTTAATTTCAACAGGACCGCTATCTTTAAGTTCAGAAAGTTCTTTATAACCTTCTTTACGTTTAGCTTTAATACGAGACTCAATCTCATTACCTTTAACTAACTTTCTAGCAACTTCTTCGTCGTGAACAGTAGCCCCAGCTACTAAACCATATTTCAAAGATATGTTACCATTAGGAAGTTCAGATATATCCCAAAATTGAGGTTCACCTTTAGCGTTTCTTTTATATAGTCTCATATATTAATTTTAAGTTTACTAATAAGTTTAGCTCTAGCTTGAGCATTTAACTGAGCAGCACTTTGAATTTTCTCTTTCTTAGGTTTTTCAAAACCTTCAAGAGTTCCTTCTTTAGCTTTCTTTCTAGTAGTACGAGTAGTCTTATTTAAACCTTTCTTCTTATCATATACTATAGGAGGATTATCTTCTTCATATTTAAGATTACGTTTATGTAAAGCTACAAGTTTAGAAACATATTCGTCTCTTTTATTTTCATCAATCCACCCTTGTTCAAGAGCATAATTAATTCCATGCAGAGTACGACTAACTTCATATTGGTAAGGAGTACCAATAGTTTGCATCATTCTCATATCATCTTTAATACGAGAACAATCAAGACGAACACAAGCTTTAGCAACAAATTCATCAGCACCACAAGTACTAATATCTTTGATAGCCATAGTTTTAACTTGTTCATCTATTACCATAGTATAAGCTTTTGGAAATCTTACCATTGTTTAGCTATTAATCTGAATATTACAACTTTATCTGGTTTACCTAGACGACCATGAGCATATTGAGCCATAGCACCAATATCATCAGTTTCTCTAGTTTGATACATTTTCGTAGGAGTTTTACAAGTATGAGTATCATAATCGTAATTAAGAGGAATATGAACAATATCTTTAAAAGGAATTAATTCATTTAAAGCATCATAATCTTCAGTACCTTCATGAAAATCTACTTCTCCATACGAAAATATATTGTCTTTATCGAGGTCAAAAGTAATACCACCTCTAGTTATAGAAATAGCTTTACCTTTATCAAGTAAAGCTTCTTCTTTATCACTTATCCAAGTCATAAGAATACGAGTTTGTGATTTGATTTTATTACCAACTTTCTCAGTATGGCAAATCACAGTCTGATAATCTTTTGAAATAGGCATCGGTATTACTCTTATCTTTTCTGTATCGGATTTCGACATATCTAATAGTTTCTTTAATAAAAGTATCTATTTCATCATTATTGAATTTATCATGTAAATCAGCAAAATCTTTACACTCATAATTCTCAAGTCCAAATTCTCCACGAGTAATAAAAAGATAAGGAATACCATAAGTTTCTAAAAGATAATCAGCACCATCACGTCCAGTCCTATCAAAATCTAGAAGACTAACAATCATACCTTCATTATTAAGTCTTTTTCTAAGCCAAGTATATTCATTAACTTTAAGTCTATAATTTTCACTAGGAAGATTAACAACTCCAATATTAAGAGTTTTTCCATCCGCCCCGTAGAAGATATGTTTGCTTAGATGACTACCTAAACTTAATCTATCTTTACTAGACTTAGTTATAATAATATAATCATAATCTTCTCTTTCTAGATTAGGAAGACCTTCAAGTACATTACAATTAGTTACAAACTTTAATTCCTTAGTTCTATCACGTAATGGAAAATATAGTTTAATAAGATATACTCCAGATTTATTACGACCAAGCATATAAGCGTAACAAGGGTCATTTTTAGCATCTTTATATTTAGGAGTAGGATTAGTTACTCTATCAATATAATATTGTTCAACTGGAATAACAAAATGAGTATTAAGATAATTCAAATCTACATTTAATTTAGCCCATATAGCTTTATCTTGACGATTCCAACTACGAGGAACAATTTCAATAATAGCTTTTTTCTTACGAGCTTTAACGAGAGCATTCTTTATAGATTCGTCTATATCATAATCATTAATACGATTATCTATTTGATACGAAAACGTTCTATAAATATGACTTAGTACAAAATAAAAATCTTGTTTATTATTTGTACTAATTGGTCTTTCATATACAATACTTAATACGTAAGCTACTACACCATACACATCATCAAAGAAACCAGCACCACCAAAATCACGAACTTTAAGTCTACCCTTGGCATTGTATGCAATACCCATACTACCATCAGTATCATCATCACGAAATACAGAAGTAATAAGATGATTATGTTCAACACAATCTCTAACTACTTCTAATGGTATATCTAAGTATTTACTTACAATTTCTTCTTGACTTACTCTAGATTCTATAAAAGCTTTTGTAAGTTTACTTGTGTTAGCATTACGTTTCATATTGATAAAAATTAGGGGCAACAACAGTATTACTACCATCGTTACCCCTTAGAACATTAAACTTTAGTTGAGAATTAGTAGACAAAGAGATAACTCTTCACTTATCTACTTAGAATGGAAGGTCATCTGTAGCAGTTGGGTCAAATCCGGCACCAGCAGGAGCACCACCAGCAAACTCACCACCAACAGGAGGAACTACAGCACCACCAGTCATACCAGGCATACCAGGAATACCAGGAACACCAACAGTAGGAGTCTTATTAGTCTGCTTAGGAGTAATACTTTCCTTAACCTTATCAATAGCAAGAATAACAGGAGGAAGAATCTTTCCTTCCTTCATCTTAACTAGTTCAATAGCACCAGAACCAACAAATGAAGTAAACTGCAAATCTTTGCTCTTATCAACATCTACCCATTCACCTTTACGATTACGAGTAGCACGAAGCAATTTAATCCAACAAGAAATAGGTTTACCATTACCATCCTTAAAGCAAGGCTTAGGTGTAGCACCATCAGCAAGATTAAATTGACCATTGAGCATAGCAGCAACATTCTCAAAGATATGACGATAACCATTAAGAACATCCTGTGCATCTACTGCATTATACTCCAAATTACCATTCTCATCTTCAGTATAATCTTCAAATGTAAGAGTAAGAGCATCTTCCTCATCAGGAGTTAACTCACGACCTTTAAGATAGAATACATCAAGAAGATGCTTTGTCCAATTAAGAAGAGCATCTACTTGCCAAGCATTCTTACCACCAGGAATAGTATCAACATTACTCTCAACTGGGAAGAAAGTCTTAGTAACATAACGACGTTCTTTAATATTCTCGTGATTACTAGCAAAAGTAACTACAAGACGAGGCATTTTAAGACCAGCAAAAGAATTACCTTCTCCACTCTGAGACCACTCTACACTTACAGAATCAAGATGAGCCATAAATAAACCATTAGCTGGGCTAGCATCTTTCTCGTGAAATTTAAGACGAGCAGCAGCTACTGTGTTATTACTAATACCTCTACGATTCTTCTTTGCAGCACCATTTGCAACTGCTGCTGCTTCTTTTGTTACATCTGTCATAACTTAATTAAGTTTTAAACGTTTATATTAATTGATTAAAAAAGGGAACTGATTTGCTCAGTCCCCTATAATAAAAGCGAATGAATATCTAATGAATGAACTAATTACTCAGCAGATTCAGCAGCCTTGTTAGCAGCTACACGAGCAGGCTTCTCATCAGTATACTCACCGAGTGGATAATAGATAACATCAATAATCTTGTGACCATCGTTGAACTTACCTGTCTCACCATTCTTAATATCAACAGAGAATACACGCTTCAAAGCAGTCTTATCTTCCATATCAGCTTTAAGCTGCTCCCAGTTGTTTGTATCAGAGAAGTTAAGCTTCAAACCAGTACCAACTGCATTACCACTAGCAGCAAGCTTACAACCACTGAATGCCTGAGTCTGTGGACTCTGCATTTCATCAACTGTATAATGCTCCTTAATCTCATCATCTGTAGCATTCTCATTAAGGTTGTAAGCAGCAATGAGCTGAGCACGATTAGCAGCAATGATAGCATCAACATTCTCATCATAGAGCTTCTTCTTCTCTTCCTTAGTAAGACGAACAGCTACAGTAGCTTCTGAACCATCCTTCTTAAACATAGGAACACCCTTAGCAATATACCAAACAGTAAGAGACTTGATACAAGCTTCTACACCCTCAGAAGTTTCAAGGTCGAAACCATTATTCTTAGCATACTCCAACAAATCGGCATTTTCCTTAGCCATTACAAGTGCTTCAACATCAGCGATGTTATTAGCAAACATAATGTTATCGCCAGCCTGCAAACCAAGAGCCTTAGATACAGAACCTGTGATAGCAAAACCACCCTTAGTAGTAGCAACAATAAGCTGAGGCTCAGCATTAACTACACTACTCTTAACACCACTTGCAACTGCTGAAATACCGAATGATAAACCGTTAATCTTCATAATTTTAAATATTTAAATTGTTAATAAAATAATTATATAGTATAATACTATTTACACACTAAATTGTTCCTTACTCTGGAGAAACTTCACCATTAGAAATTTCTTCAATATTTACAAAGTCTTCATCATTAGGAACTGAATTGGCAAAGACTTCGGATAATTCATCGTCTGACATAACACCCATAAGAATATCACTAGCTATATCGCGAGCACCATACATAAAGGCACGATGACCAATCATAATACGAGTATATTTCTTAAAAGTATCTTTAGTAAATAAGTCAGCCGTATTAGCTTCTGTATAAGAGAAATGACCTACAGCATGAGTTTCAACTACTTTACCATATATTCTCTTAAACCTAGTAAACTTATATTCAGTAACATAATCTGTAGGAGTAGCCTGAGTTCTAATAACAGGAAATTTACCTTCTTGAGCTACTTTCATAGCTTGTGGTAGATTAATGCACTTAATACATTGTTCGTTAATTTGAAATTCGTTGTATACTCTACCTTTTAAATCTTTATAATATTTAAGAGGATAAACACCAACTATTTCATCGTCTGTTTTACTTTCAGCTTCTGCTTTGGTACGACATTTAACACAATACTGTGGAAGTAGTGTCTCATCATAAACATTATTGCCATCAGTATACTTATACTGAGGTACATAATCTTTAGTAGTTTCCCAGACTATACCTGCCCTTGACAACAACGCTTTGACGATATGAACATCAACACCGGTTTTACCATTGATTACATGGATATGTTCTATACAAGTACTAAAAGGTAATCTTAAATCTTGTGCTCTCATAAGAATAGCAAGACCTTCATTTACACTCTTAACACCGCCTTTTTCTGTAGCAATAATCTTCTTTAGAAATACTTCTGCATTAGCAAGTTGTTTCTCATCAAGAAGATTTAGAACATGAATACCAGTATTAACATCATCTTGTCTAACAATCAAACTACGATTGCTACCATTTTCATCTTTAGTATCATTCATTATTTCAAAGAGCTTATTAGTTCGTTTTCTAATTTCTGCTGCAAAGATAAGAACTTTTTCTTAATCAACAATACAATAATCATTATTATTATCAACTTTAACATTTCTATCAAAATCGTTAATTATTGTATGATTGACTGGAACAGTCCTATCTTCTAGTTTTTTCTCCTCTAACGTGCTTTTATAAAATAAGGTATATAATAGTACCTCATTACTGAAATGAACCTTAGAAAGCCTATAGAAATAGCTCTCAATAGTATCACATAGCGGAGAAGTGATTATAACTAAATCAATATCAACATCTAAAGACTTATCAGGCGATGCACCACAAGAAATTACATTTATCTTATGACTATTCATAAGTTTCTGTGCAAGTTTCTTTTGAGCAATAACACCTAGAAGTTTAGGTTGACCTTTCTTTGGACCACTTTTTATAAGAATAGGATTTCCGTAATCATCTACAGCAGGAACATTATCTACTTTATCATGGCAATTAGCACAAATCCTTTTACCAGATTTATCATTAAGATAATCAGTAACAAGATTAGCAAATTCACCATACTTGTTTATAATGAGTATATTCTTGTCTAAATTATCATTGACTATATCTAAGATATAACTAAGTTTATCTTTAGAACTAGCAAGTTTAGTACTACGTTCTCTAATAATATTGTAAATACTATCAGCACGTTCTTTAATAGCAGAAGGACTATATAGTTTATCTATGTCTCTATTAAATTCTGAAGACATATCTAAATGATTATCCCAACCATTAGTACGAGCAATAGCATCACATATCATCATACTAGAACAATTAGTAGCACTATTTCCCAATCTAGCATACTTTATATTATCAAAGTTACCAAATATAGCTAGAGCAGTAGAAATTTCCCTATTATAATAGTTCATTTCTTTATCTAGTTCAGTATCAGGTGTTATAGTTAACCCTACCAAACACTCTTTTACGGGGCGGTTAGTTCTAACTTCATCAATAACATTTTGACTAAAGTTACCAATACTAGGAGCAACAGTATAGAAATCATCCATAGTTTTATTATCTAGTAGTTTACTAAGAATTACTAGATTAAACTTAGACTTTTCTATCATAGCTATATGTACAAAATGAAATATACTAGGATTATAAATTATAGTCAGCAAAGGACTATAATCATTAATATGTTCAGCAGCATATTCAGTAGTTAAAATCCTAAGATTTCCATTATGCATTACAGTACGAAAAGAATTATTCCATACTTCATTGTTCAAAGTAGTTAGATAACTTTCAATACTACTTCTATCTGCAAAATCTTTCACAATAATAACAACATTAGTCGTAGGAGACTTATTGTAAAGTTGTGGAAGAATATAAAGCAGAGGTCTTAGAGCATCAAAAGGAGCAGGTATTACAAAAGTACCTATTCCTTTATTTAATCTCCAAGCATCAACAGCATTTAAATAAACTTGTTCTTCTGTCATTATTCTTCTTCATTATCAAATAAACTATTATACATACCAAAGTTCTTTTTTAATAGAGCTTTTCCAGTAAGAGTTTTATTCTTTGCATTACCTTTCTGATTAGGACTTATTCCAAGCTTAATAGGATTAATAATCTTATAAGCTTCTTCATAATAATAAGCATAATCTATATTACGCTCACTAATATCTTTATCATCAAGTAAATTAAGAATTTGAACTGGCTTTCCGCTAGCTAGTACACTACGTTTACCAGTAAGTTTATGCTCTTTCATAATCACAACTCCTCTAGTAGATACATAGAAACGAACATGAGGTTGACTACGAACTTCAACACGTTTTCCATCTACTACTTTTTCATAAACAACTTCAAACTGTTTACCAACATTTTGAGTTTTACAAAAATCAAGAATATCTTTATGATTACGAAGAGTTTCCATCACAGATACACCATGAGCAAAGTACTCAAATACAGCAGTAGCTACAATAGGCATATCATAACCTTTTTTAAGGTCTTTGATATACTGCTTTGGATCAAGAGCACCTTTATACTCAAGTTTATCGTTACTTTGAATATCAAAATAGTTATTCACATTAAGACTAACAAGCATCTTATAATGTTCATCATCAGCAGACATTTTATTAGTCTCATTCCATTCCTTACAAATTTGATTATAAACATCAATTTTATCATAAGGAAGCTTTATAACGATACCATCTGTATTAGCACTAACAACATGTATTCCAGCAAGTTCAAGAGATTCACAAAGAGTCATTGTCATTAACTGACCATTAATAGTAACTCTCATTTGTGCAAGTCTATCATAAAGCCAATAATTTTCATAACCATATTTACCATAAATAGCATTGATTACAATCTTCAAAGCTTCAGCTGCTAGACTATTATGTACACCAGGAACTACAAAACCATCTTCATCCTTAGTATGTTTACACTTAACACGCGTCTGTTTAAAGTAATCTACCATGTTTACAAACACCTTAGTATTAAGATGTTCAGGTACTACTTCATAGCTAATCATTATACTCGGGTAGTAGGATGTATAATCGTGATGAACATAAACATATTTATCAGTACTTTTAAGTATTACAGGCTTATCTTGAGTATGAATACCTCCAGTAGCTAGAGTATATGTTGTACCATAAAAATCTATTTCACGTACAAAACTATCTTTATTAGTTCTATATATTACAACTTTCTTCATTTCTTCAAGTAAATCTTGAAGTTGTTTAGTCTTAAACTTAATATGAGGAAATATAATACGTTTAAACGATAAAGCAGTTCTTTGAGTACGAAGATTTTTAAAAGCATCTTCTTTAAGTCCACTACGTTCAGAATAGAACTTATTAAGAAGTTTATCAGCAATATTACTTCTAGCACTACATAGAAGATTAAGTTTAAAAGCATGACCTAGACTATATCTAAGTTTAATCTCATCAGGCTTTTGTCTAGCTATCTCACAAACAAGAAATACATCATTCTTATTATAATGAAGCATAGGTTTTATATATTTAGGCATAAGATACCTATTAAAATCAGCAGTAAACAAATGATTTAATTGTTCATTTGTCATGCCTTTATATTCATCTTTTTTCCTATATACATCACCTTCTTCATCATCTATTGGAGGTAGTTTAAAATCAAGAAGATTATACCATTTAAGATTAATACTAACTTGCTTTAAACTTTTACCATACTTCTTACGTTCACCAGTATCTTTATCTACATTTACTCCAGCAGAATTAAGAGCATAAACTTTAAACAAATCAACAGTTACATAAGGTAATCTATACTTACGAATAACATTAAGTAGAGGGTCATTCCATAAAGCATCTTTATCATCTTGTAGAGATATTAGTTTATTATTCACTTCTTTAAGAAATGAACAAAGTTGTTTACTAGTATCAAAACGATTCCAATACATAAGGAAAGCTCTAGTCATCATATCATCATAAGCTTGATTATTATAACCGAATAAATCATATCTGTCTACAGTACCATCATCTTTAGTTATAGGACGCATCTTCTCAAAGAAGTCTATCAACTCTAACATCTGTGAATCATCTGTATCAGTAATATAAAATATCCAACTCTTTACACTATCAAGTCTAAATTTAATTTCTTCAACTGTTAAAGTATCAGTTAAAGCACCTTTACAATCTGCAAATTTATCAAGATAATCTCTAACATCTACAAAAGTAAATGAAATCATATTCTCAAATACTTCTAAGTCTACAGCTAAACTATGAATCATTTATTAATTTAATTATTTCCATTCCATTATAATTATTATCTTTATTAGCAGTAAGCCATTTAACTAGACGATTACGAAATTCATCGTATTTATTATCATCTATAAACTTAATAAAAGGAGAGTAATTTGTACTGTAAACATAAGGAGCTATATAATATAGTTTATCTTTACCTTTAGTAATATCAAAACCAAAATTAGTAGCAGCATTACCAAGAAGCATTATCTTCTTAATATTATTAATTCTAATATCAGCAAATGTATGAATCATACATCTATTAGCTATATATTGATTTACAGGACAACGTTTATCAAGCTTACAACGAATAAGAGGAACAATATAAGGGTCTAGTTGTTCTAGACCCCCCGTAAGAGATATGATAGTTTCCTTTACTATTTCCACATACTTACTAAATGTCATTCCTCTATTCTTGTAAGCATTATAATCAACATTAGGTACAACAATAATCATACCTGACATTGGATTACCAACACCATCAAGACATTTGCACTTAGTATTAAACATACCTAAAGCACAATTATCACATACTTTAGGAATCATAATTACATATTATCGACGATAATAACCAAGAGCACTTCCAGGGTATTTACTAATAGTCATAAGACTAGGAAAGTTACAACCATTTTCAATACGCTTACGAGCTTTAATTTTATCACTTCTTTTCATAATTAATTAATCTTTACTAGGTTCAACATAATTTTCTACTTTATCATAATGCTCAACAGCAAAATTATTATATGTAGAAACTACAAACATGAAATTATTATCACGTTTACCCCAAGTTTTATCTAATTTACGTTTACAACCATAAACATCAACCGAACCATTAACATTGGCTTCAAGTTTAGCAACTTTATAATAATTACGTTTAACACCCCAAGCATTATTAGATTCAGTTACATAAACATCACCAACTTTAATTGGACAATTAGCTATAATATCGGCAGTAGCTTCTTCATTAAGAGCTTTCAGTCTACTCTTATATTCAGCTTCTATTTCTTCCTTTTTACTAATATAACATTGAACACGTTCATTAAAAGAAAGTTTACTAAAATCATTACAACACATTTTATTTAATATTTTAATTTTAAATTTGAGCGCATCAAATAATTTTCGTGATTAATTAATCGACTAAACTATCCAAATCGCTTAAAACTCAACAAAATTGTTATCTGATGAATTTGGTATCACTTCGATGTTCCATTCTGCCAGTGAAAACTCAACGCTTTCGTAAACATAGTCAGGACGAACAACAACACCTTTATGATAATTATCATCAATAATAACAATAGTAGCATCTAAGAGAGTACCGATAACAGTACGACTATTATCTTTTTTGGTTAACTTTACAGTATCACCAAGGTTCAAATCATTTTCATCAAGAATACCATTAGATATAGTATCTTTAATTCTAGCTACATCTTGTTCTTTTTGTTTAAGAACTCGAACTAGTCTAACAAAGCTATTATTATCAATATCCATATCTCAAATATACTTTTTCTTTAGCTCTACTAACAGCAACATAAAGCCGCTTATTAATATCACTAGCGTTAGTGTAAGGCCTACCATACTTATCATAAACAATATCCATAACATCTACCATGCTTACATTGTAAGTTGAACCTTGAGACTTATGACTACTAATAGCAAAACCATAATCTAAATCTCTATAATAAAGAATAGAACCATCAGGTCTACCAATATTAACAAGAAGAAGACAAGATTCTTTAAACTTATAATAAGCTTTCCATTTAGCAGCACGAATATCTTTACGAGCATTCTTAGCTTGTTGAATTAAATCATCAGCAATCTTACAATACATAGACATAGTATATTTATCTCTATGGTCTATAATAAATAACGGAGAAGTAACTTGACCACCAAATACAGCTTGAAATTTAACCATGAAACCTTTAAGTTCATATTGTGGATGAGTATAGTTAGCTATCTCTTTTACAATATAATCTTCACTATTCTGAATAATTGCATCATTAAATTGGTCTACAATAGTGACATAAGAAGTAATTAAATCATTCTTAGTAATAACAGATTTTTCACTATCTTTAATTATACTTTCTCTAATAAATTTATTCCAATTAGAAACAGCTTTATTAGTATAAGATATAACTTTGACATAATCAGTATTACGAGTAATTGATTCGTCACTAAATTGTTTCACAACTTCTTGCTGAAATTGAGCAGAATTACAAACTACAAATCCTTTAGTCATAGTATTATCAAATCTACTACGATTACGAGATATGTAATTTAGGAAGTTAAAAGTTCCATTATAAACATCACCACGAAGAAGTTCAGTAAGAGTTCTTATAGGATTATCTTCATCTTGTCGTACAATCTGTGTAAGTCTGAAAGATGTAACACCTTTAAAAGCATAACTATCTTTCTCGTTTACAGGGGGGATTTGCGCATCGTCACCGCAGATCAAAAGTTTAATACTATACTTTTTCATCATCTTATCAATATAACCAACAAGACTACGATTAAGCATAGAAGCTTCATCTACTATATATAGACGATAATCTTCAATTTTTATACGACCATAAGAAGCAAAGGTAACATTATTAATATCAAACTTTTCAATATCATAATTAGGTTTAAAACCAAAATCAGACTGAATAGTATTAACATTACAATGAGTACCTCTAATACTATTTTTAAGAACTCTACAAGCTTTATGGCTTGGAGCACTTAATCCTATTTCAGAGAATGGTATGTTACAATCTTGAAGTAAAGCTTTAAGAAGAAAAGTATTATGAGTTATAATATAATCTTTAGTTATAAACAATTTATCTTCATCATCTATAGAAATACAAGTAGTTTCAGTTGGATTATGAATTTCTTCAATATTTGCAATTCCTATATGGTCATTATGATACACACATTTACCGCTAGATTGTTTATATTGAATTTTATGTTTATTACTAGTAAATATAATATCATTAGTTTGAATGTTAATACTATAATTTACATTAGCTCCTCTATTATCTTCACTTATAGTTCTGACAATATATCCAAGACTTCTACATAGTTCTATTACATTTTTTATAAGAGTATTAGAACTTGTAGAAAATCTAAAACAACCTTTAGTATCAATATATCCATCTGTATCTATAAGTCCTTTAAGTAATTCTTTACGTTGTTCAATAGAACTCATAAGATATATTTCAGGTATATATTTATCTATAGACTTACATCTAAGATTATATAACTTTAAAGATTTATCTAACTCTATAATATTATCACCATAAATAACATTTGTATAATTATAATCTTTATGCCATTCGTAATTACAATTTAAAATATTAGCAACTTTAGATATAATATCTTCTTCATTAGAAGATATATACAATCTAGTAGTATCTCCAATAGTAGTATTATTTGTCAAACATCCGTCTCCAAGAATAACACCTAAAACATAAGGATTAATAGGTAATGCTTTTTCAGTATTATATACTTTATTTACTGGTATAAAATATCTATAATTACCTGTTTTTTCTTTATATCCTTTAGCGTTACAATCAGAGATTAATTCTTTAGTAGTTAAAACTTTAGAATATCTAGTATTACCGCCTCTATTTTTATAATAACGATAATTAGCTAATTGCTTCTTAGTTCTAACTAACCAAAGATGATTTTCATCACAAATTATATTTCTACCATCAGCGAAAGTAATCTTATAGACAATAGATTTTATTCCTTGTGGATAAACACCTATAACTTTAGAAAAAGCATGATAAGGTGTAGCTACAAAATCTCCTACTTTTATATCTCCTATATTTTTCCAACCATTATTAGTTAATACAGGAGTATTATTAGCTAGAGCTTTACCAGTACCACCAGGACCAATTAAAGCACGTTTAAAATCTTTAGGATTATAAGGTTCATTAATAAACTTAATAAGTCCATTATAAGCTTTTGTTTGGTCATCAGTAAAAGTAAACTTTTTAGCTCTATCTCTAGTAGGAGTACTTATAGGTACAGTTCCAAATGTAAGTTCATCTTCATTGTGCATTATATATCCTCCTCATCATCTATTAAATGTTTAACATTATAATCGTGACCAACTAGAGTTAAAATTCTATTGAATTTAGCATAAAGTTTACCATCAATTCTAACAATCCAACAAGAACAAATCCAGTTATGACAAAAAGGTACATAACGATTAGGGTCTGCTTTCTTGAATATTCTATCACTTTCATTAAGAAGTAAACTAATGTATTGTCTATTTCTTTGACCAACTCTAGTGAATATACGTTCACATTTAGTTAAATCATAAGAATCTTCAGTAAAAGGAAGAGTTACTCCATCTTTACCTATATCACTTATATTAGTATCTTTGGTAAGTCTATTAATATAATCAAAGTACTTAATACGAACAGTAAAATTACCTTGTTCATCTTGAATAACTTGACCAGGAACTAGTTTAGTTAACTTCTTATTAGGAAGTATAGTTGGTGCTCTACGTTTAGTAGAAGCTTTAGGCTTAAAAACAAATTTAAGCTTAGAATAATCTACATTCATTTCTTTTTGTTTGTTAGTTTATGTTCTTTCTTAATCTTCTTAGCTTCTCTAGCACTTACAGTAGCATCTTCAAAATTAAGATTGCTAGCTTTAACATTCTTACCACGATTAAGAATATAACCGCAATAATGAACTAGAAAATCAATTCTACCCCAAGTGTGAATACCAATTACAGCATCTGTTGGAATAATGATACGATTACCATTAATCTCAGCTACTTTTGATACACACTTTAAATCCTTTCTTTCATCATGTTTTTTCATTTTACAAAAAGTTTAATTAATACTATTATTATTATTATTTAATACAGCATGAATATAATCACGCTTTTCTTTATCATATTTAGCTCCAAGTATTCTAATCATATCTTGAGCACACATAAGATTATGTTTCCTAATCTCAAATATAACATTAAGAGCTTTATGAAAATCTTTAGTAGCAAGCATAGTATTATATATTAATTTAAAACCAGCTTTACTATTAAGAGTTTCACTATTATGAAAAGGAATAAATGGTGTTCTCATAACCTTATTATATTAATTAATATTATTATTTCATCAATAATATTTTCTTTATTTTACTAATAGGAAAAGGATGTATCATTCCAACATAACCATCAATAATTATCATTACTTCTGGTTCTCTAGATAAAGCATTATCTAGTTTATTACAAATAGTAACATATTTAATAATACCAGTTGTAGAGCCAGCACACTTTGGAATTTTAACTTTATCTCCTACTCTAAATGGAAGATTATTATCTGCAAAGAAATTATTACTAATAGTAGCAATTTTCTTATCATACTCTTTTCTAGCATTATTTCTTTCATTAAAGAAATAATTTAAACTTGCTTCTGTAAATGTATTATTCATATTACCAATTTTTAAAATCATTTTTTTTTATAATCACTAAATAAGTTATTTAACTTATACTCTCGTCTAGCTTTATAATCAGTACGGTCTTGATATAAATAACCAATCAATATAACTTCGTTATTTTTATCAATTCTAGCACTAATCGGTTCAAATGTCATAGGAGTACATTCTTGACTAATAAGTTTATTAGGAGTAATATTATTCTCTATAAGAATTTTTCGACCTATTTCGCGTAAACCTTTATCATAAGCTTCCATAAGTATATTTTTAAACTTATTATCACTACAATTATTTGCTCTATTTTTAAAATCTTCAAAAGGAGCAATAGCTTCTACATATTCTTCATATTTCATAATTTTATTATTTTAATTATTAATATTAGAAGTTCTGCTTGGTTTCGCACCATAAGCCGTATTACTACACTTAGCAGAACTTAATTACTCTAGCCTCCCCGTAGAGAAGCTAGAATATAATCATTTTCCTTTTCTAACTTATTACATACATTAATTATGAAATTAATACCAGTATGTCTAACAGCAATTATATCTTTAATTACAGTAGTCATATCATGTTGACTTAGTTTCATAAGAAAATATATAATTCTAAAACCTCTACGAGTATTAAGAGGAAAGTTATAAGGAATAATATAACCTGTACGTCGTATCATAGTCTACCCTTTCTTCTTCTAATAGCTTTAGCTCTACGTTCTCTACGTTGAGTTTTACCATCAGGAAAACTACTACTACAAGCTTTTAAACCAGGTCGTTCATTAGCACTAAGTATAATACTTTTAGTATTATAATAGTTTCTAATATTACCTACATATACATCTTCATCGCCCATAATTTTATACTTTAAATATTTTATCAAGAACTTCTCTAAAATTAGGATTATCTATTACATATTGAGCATCAGCTTTATTCTTAAATACTGGATTACCATAATACACATCAGTAGTGCTATCGTTTTTACGAATATTATAACAAGGTTCTTTTACGAATCTATCATAACTAATTAAATAACCTACAACGTCTTGATTAACATCATAACTCCAACCTTTATTAAAATAACTAGCAATATCCATAAGATTAGCAATAGCTACTAATTTATTATTACTAAAATCTTTAATAGAGTCACGATATGCAAAATGATATGCTCTATTTTTATAGTTTTTATATAATTGTTCAAGACTTAACCATTTATTCTTAAACCTGATAATACCTTTATCTAAATCACTACCTTCAACATCAATTTCAAAATTAATTGGAGCTTTTATTTGTAAAGCTTTTACAGTACCATTAGCTTCAACTAAAGGTTGAATAATATTAGAATTAATAGTATTATTATCTGATTTATTCATTGGAACTTCTACAAATACTACAGACTTTTTATCAAGTCTTCTAAGACTTGAACATTGACCAAATATATTAATTCTTTCATCTCTAGATAAAGCATTATCATTTCTATCACCAGAAGATATATTACTACTAGAACAAATAGTAGCAAGAGAACAATCACAACAAGAGTTACTTTCTCTTACTTCATATAATTTGTTCATATACTCAATCTTAGTATCAATATCAAATGCTTTAAATCTTTCACTGTTACTTCTATTCGATGGCATAATTAATTCTTATTTTAAATGGTTTATTAATACCGTCATAAGAAACAAAAGTATGATATATTATATCATGTTTCTTATGCTTAAACTTATTATATAGAATTTCAGCTACAGCACTTATAGTAAAATAATCAATAGCATTAGTATTAAAACTAGCTTTAATTTCATTACGTAAAAGTATTATAGCTTCAGTGTCTTTATTCCTAAGTTGAGCTTGAGTTACAATTATCATTTTATTTAATATTTTATTTTGCGATATAAAGCCCTCAAATTAATTTGCCGATAAACTTATCAGCTAAATTAATTGAGAGCTGTGAAACCTAGGAAATTACATTAAAATCGAATTTACTCATCATAAAGACCGGATTGCTCAAGCATAATTGCCTGGTCAGCCTGCATATCAGAATAAATATCATCAAGTACATCATCACTAAGAATAATAGTACTTGGAGCATCAGGAAGCTTATTGTCTTTATTCATAATTAACTTGCTTTTTCAAGATGAATACTAGCGCAGTCGAACTGCACTTTACTACCTAATTTACCTTTAAGACAAAGGTCTTTTACGGCACACTGAGGACATTTAACCCCATTAGCAATAACATTATATATATTACCAGCAATTACAATACCAGTTATAACATTTTCTTCCATAATTGTATCTATTAAACATTAAAAAACCACTACTACTTTCACAAGCAATAGTGGCATATAGTTAGAATAAATTTATGAATACGTTTTTACACACTTGTAAAACACTAGATTTTTATATGAAAAATAGAATAATAACACTAATTACAAGAGCAACAATAGTAGCAAATAATATACGTGCTTCTTTATTGCGTACTCTAATAGTTTTCTCAAGAGAATCAATTCTACCATAAAGAGCTTTATTATGCTCTTCAAGAATAGCAATACCTTTACTTTTATTATCTATTGTTGCATTAAGAGCAGCAATAGTTTTTTCTTGATTACTTTGAATTTCTTCACTCATATCAAGAGAATCTTTAAGAGTTTCAATTCTCTTTTCAGTAGTAAGTTGAAGTTTTTTATAAGTATCAATAGTTTTGCTTGATTTACGTTCAACATCATCTTTACGAAGAATGATGTTAACTAATTCATCAATACTCTTTTTACGGAGTTTAGTTCTACGACATTTATCAGCAGAACTTAATTCTTTTTCTTTCATAATACTCTTATGTTTTAATTATTCATATAATATATTATCACTAAGTTCATCATAGCTAGCATCATTACCAACCATGATTTCACCAAATAAGTCATAGTCATCAATATCGTGACTAGTACAGAATGCGTCAATATCTTGAGCATTATAATCAAATTCATTATCTTGTATCATAACTGTTATTATTAATTATAATGCAAAGATAATGAATTTAATCTATCATATCTTCTACGGGGCGGCTAGATTAACTTATATTTTAAGCAATACTAGCAGCCTTAACATTAAAAGGATGAATATTAACTATTCTACCTTTATAACCATAAGTCTTAAATCTAGACTTAGCAATTTTCTTAGCATGATTAAAACCCATACTAGTAGAAATCATAAGACTTCCATCAGCACGTTCTTTAAGTTTACTACTAACGAAATAATACTTTGTTACACACATAAGTTCTCCTTATTTAAATTAATAAATAGTAGTAGCACTATTTCTAGCACTACTACTTATAATTACTAACCGAACATAATCATACGAGCCAACTCTTTCAATAGCTCTACAGATACATCACTAAGTTCAATAATATTAGTAATGTGATTATAGTAACTATCATGCTCTACTGGAGTAGGTGTAGGATTACTAGACCAAGGATTAGTATACTCTTGTCCTTCAGTAACTGCTTCCTGAACAATCTCAATCTTAGCACCACTAAGAAGAACCTGCAAACAATTAGGATGCTCAGCAATATAATTACCTGCAAATGCAGTCTTAGGATTATTACGGAAAGCAGCAATAACACTAAAGGAAGAAACAAATATAACATTTACTTCTCCCTCAGAATAATTACCTTCTTCATCAGCAACATAACCTTTAACTGGATTATTAAGAGTAATAGATACTCTTTGCCAAGTAGTCATATCAGTTACATTGATGTTACGAACTGTAGTTGTTACTACATTGTTAGCTTTAACTTTCTTGAGTTCAGCACTCACTGTTTCAAAACTTTTCATAATTCTTTAATTTAAAACGTTTATAATATTGTTAATTAACACGATTACTAATTAAACTAGTACTATCTTCACAGACCGTACTAGTAACAGAACTTTATTTATTGGAAATGGGAAGTCTTTTTCTAGCTTCATAATAATCAATGGCTTTATCACTATCGAAAAGATTTTCATTATAATCCTCTATTTCTTCAAATAAAGCTTCAGAAGCATTATAATAAGCTTTATAAGCTTTTAATTCAGTTTTAAGTCTAGTATTATTTATAAGTAGAGCAATAGTATTACTAATAATAATAATTACTAGAATTAAAACTATAAAATCGTTATCACTAGTTATTTTATTTATTTTATTCATCTTTATTATTTTTAGCATTACCAATTATATAACTACCACTTATAATAAGAAGTATAAAACCAATGACATTCACAATACTTATATTATTGTCACTACCATGACTTATAAGTATTAAAGATAAGAACAGCATTGGTACTGCTATTATCTTCATTATGTATTTAATTAAATCTATATTCATAGTTCTTCTATAAGTTTAATATTTATATCATCATTATCATCAACATCAATTAAACTATCATTAATAATATCACAATCATCAACAACAGGATAATCTTCAAGAGTAGCAAATACTTCTCTAAATTTATCAGTATCATTAAGATTATTATCACTATTAATAGCATGAACACGCTTTACTATATTAATAAGTGAAAGAATATCACTCTTAGTAATACCTATTGTATTTTGTTTCCAAAGCATAACATTAATAATTTATTTAATAAAACATTAGAATTAGTATAAGTATCAGTTATAATATCAATAGCAGTAGTAAGAATAGTAAAATAAATACTATTATTTACGTAACTAGCTGAAAGATAAGATAGTATAAGAGATACAGTATGAGTAGAATAAGTTATAGTAGTAACATTAATATTATTATTTATATTATTACTATAAGGAATGCGAGCAGGAAGATAAAGAGTAGTTTTAGAAGTAATTAGAAGATGAGAAAGTGGGACTGTTTCAGCAACACTATCTTTAACTTTCTCACCTTCAGTTACACATTAAATTACATTCTAAAACTCAGTTACTTTTATTCCAGTTATATCTTCATACTTTAGAACTATTTCATCATTATAAGCATCATTAAATCTTATAACATCATTTGAAAGATCAATTTCTTCATAACACTTATAATGTTTATCTCTAGTTTCTATAATATAATAAACTTTTGGTTCATCAATACTTACTTTAATAATAGCTTGAATTAATTGTTTATTCATATCTTTATTTGTTTTATAGTTATTACTAGTAAGTACAATAACACTTCAGCTTTCACTACGTTCTAGCTTCGACTAAGTTTATATAAAAAATAAATATATATAACTACGTTATAATATATTTATTTATTTTTTATATAAACGTGTGCGTGTGCGTGTACGTGCGTGCGCGTTAATGTTATACTTACAAATCGTTCCTATTCACATGATTATAAGGATATTCATAATCATTAATATTATCATAAATATCCTCATAATCAATAGTATTATCTATTTCCATTTAAAAACTTTCTAATAGAGTAATTAAACATTGACCGTTTAAAATACCAACAGTTCTTTGCAATACCCAACATAATCAAATACTGAGTATGATTAAGATTAACAGCATTAGTATTATAAAGATAAGTTTTAAGAGCAGCTTCAGCTCTAACATCATCATTTATATAACCAAGATGTTCTAAATCTTTAGTTATATCAAACAAATCTTTACTTACTTTGTATAAGTTTCTCTTTAAAATAAATGAGTTCATAATATAGTTCTCCTATTCTATTACTTTATTAATTATAACTTGAGTACAATCATTTTTAAATTTAAGAGTTTCACCCCAAGGAGTTTTATAAGTATCACCAGCTTTATGATAAACTATATCAAAGTCTATAGTTTTACCAACAATACTAGCATTAACATTATATTTCCTAGCAGCATACTCAGTAAGAGTAAATGTATTATCTATAATCATTCTACCATCACTAAGTTTATCTATAGGTTTATCAATAACAAACTTATAGACATAGTATTTAGCAATACCATTATCAATTTCTTTGCTTATTACATTTATTACTTTTGCTTTCATAATATAGTTCTCCTATAATCAAATTATTAATATTAAAATAATGAGCAGTTTTAATACTTACTCAGGTATGAACAATTCCTTTTACACCTTGTTCAAGGGCAACCTCTCTTTAAGCACCGAGGTTATCGCTATCATTATGCGTAACAAAAGTCTTATAAAGCTTATAAAAAGTCTTATAAGTATTCTAATTTTGATACGCAGAATTTGTTTCTTTTTTGTTGTCAACTCTTGTTACTTTATTGTAGTCAACTTGAGTTGTTCTTGTAGTCAAACTATAATGAGTAACAAGAGCAGGAGATTTCTCTCCCACTCTTGCATTCATCTACTCAGCTGGTTTCTCAGCTGGCTTTTCATCCTGCTTCTCAGCTTCTTTCTCAGCTGTCTTCTCAGTCTTGTCAACTGGAAACTTGAATGTCTCAACTTTAGCACTTTGAAGCTCAAGAATAGTAGCTTCAACTGCATCTTCATCATCCTCAAAACGAAGAGCGTATTTGCGACCACAAACAGCAAGAGTAACTTTTGTTAGTCTAGTATGGTAACTAATACCATCGCTAGCCTCTTCTTCACCAGAGATTTCGTTAATGAAGACATCACCATCTTCATAACGTTCAATAGTTACACTGATAGTAGCTCCAAGGAGCAAAGAATACCATTCTCCGTTAGACATTGCAGAATAGTACTGGCTATCGCATTTAGCGAAGAAGACCTGCAAGAAGTTTGGAGTGAGGTAAATTACGTGCATGAATTGCTTCAGTGGCATTACCAATTCGTTGGTAAAGCTTTCCACAATCTTTCCTGTCTCCTTGTCCTCCTTACGTTTCGGGAAGTTCTCAACTGTGATTAAGTTGATAAACTTTCTACCTTCAACATTGCTAAATACTCTAACGTTCTGAACTCTGAGATTAACACTAATTGTTTTCATAACGCTATTGTTTAAATTAATAAAACTAGCCTAAGCTAGAGCATGAACCCATTCCATGCCAAGACTTGTTTCTTTTCTTGTTGTTGAAAATTGATTTTTTCTTGTAGTCAAAAGTTGAATTTCCTGTTTGATAGGCGGGGGTATTAATATTGTCTTTATGAGGGTGGGGGTCTAACTACATACCTCCTTGCTCATAGTTATTTATATAATTTTCTACCCCTACTTTCACTAGCATAATCTCCTACTACTCTATACTATTTATCTTTTACTTTATCTTCTTCTTTTACTATATTATATTTATCATTACTTACATCATAATTTACTTCTATTTTTACTCTATACTATTCATTATCACTTTCACTAACATAATCTTTATCGTTATTTTTATTATCATCAATTATATTATCATTTACTTTTACTCTATTATCATTATTTTCTTTATTATTATTATTATTATTATTATTATTATTTACTTTACCTTTTACTTTATCATTACTACCCTTACTTGTTTCATAGTTTTCTTTATTACTACTACTTGTTTCATTTTTATCATTATCATCACCATTACTTTTAATTAATCATCACATTGATTTTACTATTACTTTACTTACTAATCGTGCTGATAATTATCAAATTTAGTTAATTCCGTTTAACTAATTATAATTTATTACTAATACTATTATTACTTTTATTATTATTATCTATATTTGCAGCAGTATTTCTAGCACCTACAGTATTACTATTTACTAAGTTAAGTTCTGTAGGCTGAAATAACTTAATAGTACGGACACTATTCAAAGTATTAATTTAAAATATAAAGTTATGGTTGATTTAAAAGTTAATTATCTTGGTCTTAATCAGACCCTTCGTATGCCTACTAGTATTAGTGAAATTAACATGAATGTAATTGCTGATTATGTTAAGCATGTTAATGTTAGTAATGATTATGCTCTTATTGCAGTTATATTTAAAGAGCGTCCTATTACTATTGTAAGTGTTAGTAAGCAGAATAAGAATGCAAGTGTTAGTGGTGTTGCTGTCATGATTAAGAGTAATACTGATGATGAGTTTATTAAAGACATTAAACTTGGTGAAACTATAGTTATTTCTCCTAGTGATATTGCTATTGGACATCATGTTAATTCTCCTGCTAATGTTCTTACTCCTGGTTTCTTACTTAATCTTCTTCAAACTAATCCTGATTTAAATAAGAAACTTATGACTGTTAAAGTTCCTACTTATTTCATAGATTTTAAGATTATTCCAGTTTGTAATATTCATGGTTCTGTAGAAAATTATATTCCTGTTAGTCAATATTATATTACTCCTGATGCTGGAGAAACTGATATGGGTAAGTAATTCTACATTGAACATCTTCTACGGGGAGGCTTAAAAAGCTAAGGGAGCTTATGCTCCCAAAGCTTCATATTATAATGTTAATAATATTACTAATATGAAATATAAAATAAATGATGAAGGTTTAGAAGAAGGTAAATTTCCTAGTTCTACTGGTAAACAAGTTCTTATTGAAAATAAAGCATCTATACTTAAAACTATAGATGATAATATTATAGATAAGGATGTTGCCATGATGATTCTAGTTCAACTTGAAAAAGATGCTCAACGTCATTTAGAAGCTGATGAAGTTACTGCTATTCCTTATCTTGGTAAGATTAAAAGAAAAGCTGGTTCAAAAGCTTATGCTGAAAACAAAGAAACTCTAGATGCAGCTAAAGAAGTCATGAGTCCTGAAAACTTTGAAAATTTTAAGGCTGCAATGATGAGAGAAGCTGTTATTAGAGACAATAAAGCAAAAGTATATAATTATCAAGTTGCACGTATGGCTAATAAGAATGGTAAAACTTATTGGAAATGTGTTGAACTTCGTGGCAAATATTATGCTAATATTAGGTTTTATTGTTTAGGTTGTTTAAATTATTCTGAACCATGCAACGAGATAGATTAATAATAGATAATCTTTTACTTATTGATGAAAATGGTATGCCTGAAGCTCCAACTATTCGTCAATTAATAGATAAAGACGTTAGAGAGCTTTATACTAGAGATAAGTCTAAAGATAAGTCTGGTTATGTAAAAGACTGTATAGTTATTTATTATCTTGGAGACCCTAAGTCTCCTGCAAAACAAAGTGGTTTAAGTGATGCTGAAGCTCTTAAAATGGCTATAGAACAAGCTGGTCTTCCAGCTAATTATATACCTAGTGCTCTTGTTTTGAAGATAATCAAAAAATATTATGCTCAAAATATAGGAGAAGCTGGTAGAGTTGTTGAGAATCTTCTTAAAACTCTACATAATGTAAATATTGCAGTTGATTCTATTAATGCTTTGCTTAATGAAAAGCTTAGAGATAGAGCTAATTTAACTATAGAGAATGTAAGTACTCTTTTAGATTTAGTAGATAAAGTTACTTCTAAAGCATCTGAGATTCCTAAAACTTTAAAATCTTTGAATGAAGCTAAGGAAAATCTTATGTATGAAAAAGAGTCTGAAAAAGCTAGAGGTGGTGGTGCTATTACTAGTAGTATGAATGCTGCTGATTATGTTTAACATTATATTGTTTAAGTTATGAATAGTATTTATGAAAATAACTTTCTTTATTTTGATGAAGGTCCACATAAATATACCGATTCTTTAGGTAATGAATATCTTAGTGTAACTACTAATATAGAGAATTACTGTCCTAAGTTCGATAAGAAGTATTGGCTTAGAAAGAAAGCTAAAGAACGTGGTATTAGTGAACGTAAACTTGAAGCTGAATGGGAAAGAATAACTAAAGAAGCTTGTGAACGTGGTACAGCTACACATAATGGACTTGAAGATGGTATTAAAGGAAGTAGTATGTTTAAAGATGCTATTCAATATCTTAATCAAGTTAAAAGTGGTAGATGTATAACTGTAGCTGATATTCCTAATCTTACAGCTCATCCTCTAGATATAGAACAATTTAAAGAAGCTACTAATAATAAGTATCCTGAAATATATCAAGTATTTCAATATTATATAGATAAAGGTTATACTATTTATTCTGAAATTGGAGTATTTGTTCCAGAGTTACTTCTTAGTGGTACTATAGATGTTCTTTGTGTGAGACCTGATAGATTTGTTATTCTTGATTGGAAAACTAATAAAGACGGTCTTCATTTTACTAGTGGTTTTTATCGTAAAGATAAAACTACTAAACCTGTTCAACTTACTAATGAATGGTGTAATACTCATGAGTTTATGTTACCTCCTTTTGCTCATCTAGAAAATTGTAATGGTAATCATTATACTATGCAATTATCTACTTATGCTAGAATGACTGAAATGATATTAGGTATTCCTTGTGTTGGTCTAGGTCTTTGTCATATTCAAACTCCTTTTGAAAAGAATAAATATGATATGCCTTATCGTGATGTTCATGGTATGTATAAGATTGATAAAGAAGGTAAAGAAATTGTTACTTGGTTTAAGATTAATTATATTCGTAATGAAATAGATGCTATGTTTCAAGATAGAAGAATTAAACTTAATAAACAAGGTTTACTAACTCCACAAACTGAAATACAATGGTAATATGACAAGACGAAGACGAATTAATACTAGAGTTCTTCATGTTGAAGAAGTCGATAATATTAAATATGTTTGTAAAGGCGTTCCAGAAGATGGAACATTTTATATATTTGGTGTATTAAAATAATAAGCTATGAATGAAAAGTTATTTAATAAAGCAAGTAAAGCTGATTTCAGTAAAATACTCATCAATAAAGGATATGCCTATTTTAATAAAGGTAAGTATAATCTTAATATTATTGGCATTAGAAATGCTGGCAATAAGGTTACTAATAAATTTGATGATGTTATTGTACTAGAATATATTGATATGTATGGTATCAAATCTAGAAATATATTTGCTGCTACTACTGAGCCTGGTATTACTAGTATGACTAAACCTGTAAGTTATAAAGGTTGTGCTATACTTGTTCCTGGTCAATATCGTTCTGCTTGGAAACTTGGTTATCATAAAGGTAAGTATGAAGCTATTGTTCAATATAAACCAGTAAAAGTTTATAGAGATAATAATAAAGATGCTGTTTATGATTTTAACCCAAAGACTATAGAAGAAGGTACATTTGGTATCAATATTCATAAAGCAGGAACACATTCTACTCAAGTTGATAATTGGTCTGCTGGTTGTCAAGTTCTTGCTAATAAAGAAGATTTTGATGCTCTTATGAAACTTGCTCATAGGCAAATTAGTCAAGGATATGGTAAACTATTTACTTATACTTTAATTAATGAGAAGGATTTGTAATGGCTTGTATTCTTATTAATGGTGAAGTTCAAAGTACTTTTACTATAAAAAATTTAGAAAAAGCAATTAATGATATTTTTTCTAAAGATAATAGTATACATACTCTTCCTACACAAATAGGTTTTAAAACCGTTATTCCTGAAGAGAATGTCGGTTTTATATGTCCTTCTCAAATTCAAGAAGATATTGATAAAGAAATTATTAATAATCTTCATAGTTATAAACCTTTTAGTAAATGTTTAAGTAATGGATAATTTTAGTAATGAATCTGGTAAAGGTTGTGTAATATTATTTGTTTTTACATTTATTATTATTGCTTCTATAATTATTGGAAGTTATTATCATAGAAAGAATAATAATATTATTGAACCTAATGTTGAAATACAGAAACATAATGATAGTTTAAGAATTGAAGTTGATAATTTAGATAGTATTAAAAATGCAAAAGTTATTGAAGTTAAAACTCTTGATAATGATAGTACTGTTAAGTTATTCTATAAACTCATTAAGTAAATCATTAACATCTTCTACGGGGAGGATAGAACAAGATAGTGTAACTATAGCGATTAGTGATATTCGTAAAGCTAATGCTAAACTAATAGAATTAAGTTATGAAAAGGATATTAATAAGAATCTTCGACAAATTATTAGAAATGATAGTATTCTTGCAGAACAAGCTAGACAAAGATATATATTATTGGATAGGTCATGTAAGAAAGTAACAAAACAACGTAATGTTGCTTGTTGTAGTGCTGCTGGTACTATTATATTACTAATTTTAAGTTTGATAAAATGAGTGATAATCATACTGTAGAAAAGTATATTGAAAGCTACCCTTTTCTTCAATATATAAACGATAATCATGGACAATATAAACATGCTAGAGAAGCAGGTTATAAAGACCCTAATGATTTGTTTATGATTGGAGAAAGTGGTGGCTTTCTTCTTGATATACGTAGAGGAGATAAGTTTGTTAATACTAATCTTCTTACTGAAATGGCTTCTCTATATCATATAAATGGTGAGAAATATACTTTATATAAAGAAGATAGTATTCCTCATCGTCAATTACGTAAAAGAGAAGAGTATAGACGTAAACATGGATTTGATGCTCCATGTTTTATGCGTAATGGTGAAGTTCGTAATCTCCATATTAGTGGAGATATGTATAATTATCTGAATTATACTATTATTGAACAGCTTGACGAAAAGACTATTATTCATACTGATAAAGGTTCTGTTGCTAAGAAGAAACAAGATTTTCCTAAGTTTATAGATGCTCAGTTTTGGACATTTGCCATTATAGAGTTTTGTGAACTTAATGGTTTTCATCTTCTTATTGATAAAACTCGTCGTGGTGGTTTCTCTTATATTATGGCTAGTCATAGTGCTAATAAGATAAATCTTCAACCTAATAAAGTTTGTATTCATGTTGCTGCTGATAGTAAGTATCTTACTAAGCGTGGTGGTCTTACTGATTTTACTATTCGTAATCTTTATTTTTATGAGAATAAGACTTTCTTTAAACGTGGTATTCTTTCTCGTGCTGCTGAAAACTTTACTCTAGGCTTTAAACTTCCTAATGGTGATATTAGTCCAAATAGTTGGAATAGTGCTCTATTTAGTGCTTCTGCTAATAACAATCCTGATTGTGCTATTGGTAAGGATGCTGTTAGTGTTAAGACTGAGGAGGTTTCTACTATGGAAAACTTCGATGAGTACATGAATGTTACTGAGCCTGCTATGCGTACTGGTAGTTATGTTACAGGTAACTTATTTGCTTGGGGTACTGCTACTAGTGGTAACATGCAAACATTTGAACGTAACTTCTATAATCCATCTGCTTTTCATTTTATAGCTTTTGAGAATGTTTGGGATAAAGATTCTCGTAATGAAGTTTGTGGTTATTTTAAACCTTATTGTTGGGGTCTTCAAGGTCAGATTGGTGATAGATATGCTATGGATGCTGATGGTAATTCTGACATTGAAATGGGTCTTAGAATTGCTTATAAAGAACGTACTGATAAGAAAATTCATAGTAAGACTTTTAGTGATTATATTAATTACTTAGGTCAGTATGCTAATATGCCTAGTGAATCATTTAGTTCTACTAGTGAAAACTTATTTAGTTCTGAAGCTTTAATGAATTGGGAAGAAGTACTTAAAAATGACCCAGCTTATACTAATATATCTGATGATGGTATGTTCTTTGAAGATGCTGATGGTAAAGTAATATTTAAAACTAATGCTCGTATTAAAGCAGAAGGAGGTAAGTTTAATAAAGATTTCTTTGATTGGATTCAAGGTGTACCTCGTAAACAACATGAACATCCACATGGTTGTGTTCGTAAATGGTTTGAACCTATTAGAGTTAATCATGTTAATGAAAATGGCAAATATGAAGTTGGTATTCCAAAAGGTCAATATTCTATAAGTTATGACCCTGTAGGTGTAAATAAAGAAACTAGTGGTATCACTAATAAACATTCTCATAATAGTATTAAAGTTTGGGAGAATCCTACACAATATAATGGCTTTAAAGGTAAAGTAGTATGTGCATATTATGGCCGTCCTGAGAAACTTGAAGAAGCTGATAGAATATGTTATTTTATGGCTGTTTATTATAATTGTATTGGTACTACTGGTGTTGAGATTAACCGTGGTGAAACTGTTAGTAATTTCACTAAATGGAAGGCTTTAAAGTACTTAATGAAAGACCCAGTAGAACTTTGGGATAGTTCTATTAAAGCTAAAGTTACTGCATCTTATGGTGTAAATATGGGTGGCGGTAGTGGTCAAGGTACTACTAAAGTTCTTGAAGGACTTCGATTGCTTAAAGAAATGTTGTATAGTGAAGTTGGTAAAAAACTTGATGGTACACCTCTTTATTTCTTTCAGACTATTTATGATTATCAAACTATACTTGAACTTCTTAAATGGAATGATAAAGGTAACTTCGATAGAGTATCTGAAATGTTGATACATGCGCTTCAATGGAAACTTGATGATGTAGAAGCTGCTAAAGAACTTGCTCATCGTAAGAAAGCTACTATTGAAAATTATAACGATAATATTTGGAATAGAGATTGGTTCGTTTAATAATTAGTTAACTAAATAAATATACGTATGTTTAATAACAATTTAACTTATCAATTTCCTAAACAAAAGGTTAGTGCTGAAGAGAAAGCAAAGCCTTATTGGTATACTAATAGTATTGATTATATTATTGGTTTAGGAATTAGTATGAATGACCGTAGTGATACTGAAACTAAAATTCGTATTCTACATGGTGAATTACCTCAAGAGTTTTATAGAAAAACTCTTAATCCTTATAATGCTAGTAAAGAACGTTTTAAGAACTTTCCTGCTACTCTACGTAACTATGATATTATGTCTGATATTATACGTAGATATATAGGAGAGTATTTTAAAAATCCTCACGACTTTGTTGTAGGAGCTAACAATCCTGATATAGTATTTAATAGAAATGCAGCTCTTAAACAAAAAGTTATGGAAGCTGCTCAACAAGCTTTTCAAAAAGAGTTTCAAAAACGTTATCAGGCTGCTGTTCAACAAGCTGAAGGTCAAGGTCAATCTATAGAAGCTATAAATCCTCAAGATGTTATGCCTGACCCAGAGGAGTTTATGCACAACTTCAATCAGGAGTATATAGATAAAGAAAGTAAACAAGGTCAAGATATTCTTAATTATATTAGAGATATTACTAATGACCTTAATATTTATCTTACTGCATTCTTTAATTATTGTGCTTTTGGTGAATGTTATACATATACTGAACTTAGAGGAGATAAGATTATTAAAGAATGTGTTCCTTTGATGGAAGCTTATCCTATTCCTAATAGTGAATATATGATTGAAGACCATGATATGTTTGCTAGAAAGATGAAGATGAGTTATAATCAAATTCTTGATGCTTTTGATGATTATCTTGATGATAACGATAGAGCATTTCTTGATAAATATTATAATGATGCAGCTTATGCTACAAAGACTGTTCCTTTAAGATATGACCAATACTTTGAACATTATGCTAATGTTTGTGATAAGTTTACTGATGAAGAACGTAGACTATTTAGAACTAAAGATGAACATCCTAGTGCTCGTAATGGTAATCTTTATGAAGTTTGGCATGTAGTTTGGAAAGGTTTTGCTCGTCAAGGTATTCTTACTTTTGTAAATCAACTTGGTTTTCAGGAACAAAGAGTTGTAGAAGAAGATTATGAGTTGAATAAAGAAGCTGGTGATATTAGTATTGAATGGGAATATAAACCTCAAGTTTATGAAGGTTATAGAATAGGAACTAGATTTACTGGTATTTATCCTATTAAAGCTAGACCTATACTTTATGAACGTAAAGGTAAACTTCCTTATAATGGTATTATGGAAGTACTTCCTTATTTTGGTAAGTTTAGTATAATTGAAACTATTACTCCTTTCCAAGTATTTCGTAATATAGTTTCTTATCATCAAGAAATGGTAATAGCAAAGAATAAAATGCTTATTATGCTTTTGCCTAAGTCTCTTGTATCTAATAATACAGAAGATGCTATATATAGAATGGCTGCTGATGGTGTACTTCCTATTGATGATGAAGAAGATGCAGCAGGAGTTAAAATGCAAAATATTAGATTACTTAATGTAAATATGGGTCAATATATTACAGAACTTAGTAATCTAAAAGAAGCTATTAAACTTGAAGCTCGTGAACTTGTTGATATGAATGCTCAACGTTATGGACAAATTGCTCAATCTGCTGGAGCTTCTACTACTCAAACTGCTGTTGCACAATCAAGTACTGGTTCTGTTATAATATTCCAAATGTTTGACCAAATGAGATGTGCTGATTATAATAGAGATTTAGACTTTGCTAAATGTGCTTATATTGAAGGTCTAGAAACATCTTATATTGATAAAACAACAGGTAAGAAACATTATCTTAGTCTTGATGTAAATTCATTTGTTGGTTCTGACCTTAGTACTACTGTTAGAAACAATGCTAAGGAAATGGATAAGATTCAGCAATTAAAGCAGTGGGCATTTAGTGCTGCACAGAATGGAGATTTAGATTCTGCTCTTGCTGCTATTACTGGAGATAATGTTGCTGCAATTAGCGATGCTGTTAAGAAGTTTAGTCAGATAAAGCAACAACATGAAGAACAAATGAAACAAATAGACCAAGCTATTCAAGAACAAGCTAATCAACTTGAATTACAAAAGATTGCTGCTAAAGGTGAACAAGATAGAGAAACACTTGCTCTTAAAGCACAATATGATTTACAGCTTGAATATGCTAAAGGTGATATAGCTTTACTTGGTGATACAAATCCTCAAAATGATGAATATGCTAAAACTCAATTAGCTCGTATTCAAGAAGAAAGTAAGAGAGCTAGTGAAGTTGCTAAACTTCAACTTGAAAGACAAAAGCTTGCTATGGATACTTATAATAAAGCTGCTGACCGTCAAGTAAAGAGAGAAGAAATGGCTAATCAATTAAAGATAGCAAAGACAAATAAGAATAAGTATGATAAGAAATAAATTGCTTGTTTTGTTGATTATATTATGTGTAGGAGTAGTGCTCGTGAGAGTATTACTCCTTTTATTTTACGTGATAAAATTTTATTTAATATTTTAAATTCAATTTTGAGACACTATCTATAAATAGCTGATTAACTTATAAGCCACTTAGATTGGATTGATTGTACGTTAAGGAAATTGCATGTACTTGAATGTTTGCATCAAACAAAGCCACTTGAGAACACATACAAACAATAGGTTAGAGTGCTGGAGTTGCATAAGAAACTTATGCTCAAACTGATGACATTAATAACCTTTATTCTACTAATAATCGGTTTGCTGAAACTTCTAATAATGATAGTTAAATAACTTATGCTTTTCTTCATACTATAAATAAAGGTATTACTTTTGCAGCAACTAACAAGTGTTAGTGTATTATTAATCATTTAAATTATAAAGCTATGTTTGTATTTCGTAATAGTATTGGGTTCGGTCAGCATCATCGTTTGATGGTTGAACTTGATAATATTGATTTTGGAAATGGCGGTGGTAATGGTAGTGGTACTAACGCCAATAATAACCAAGGTAACGGAGGCGGCACTGATAATAATAATGGCGGTGGTAATGGCTCTGGTGATAATAAAACTGGTGACGGTAAAGACGGTGAAGGAAATGATAAAGATAATCCTGAGCCCGATAATGCCAATGATAATCCTGATAATAAGGATAATAACAAAGACAATCCATCCAACTCTTCTACGGGGGGTCTTGAGGTAGGTACAAATGTTGAGTTTGAAGGCAAAAAGTATACTGTTGCTGAAAATGGAGATCTTGTAGATGCAGATGGTAAAGTTTTTAAAGAAGCTAAAGATGTTGATGAGTGGATTAAATCACTTGAAGTTGATGAACCTGGAGCTGAGGTAAATATTGAAAATATTCGTAAAGCTATGAATATTGATATTACTGATGAGAATGGTAATCCAGTTGAATTTACTGACGACATTGAAGGTGTTAAGAATTATATTAATTCTGCTATTGAACTTAAATCTAATGAAGTAGCTGCTGCTGCTGTTAACAAAGTATTTGTTGACAATCCTATTCTCAAGCAGTTTGTTGATTATCTTACTGTAAATGGTGGCGACCCTCGTGGTTTTGGTGAACGTCCTGACCGTTCAGGTATTACTGTTGATGAGAAGTCTGAAGAGCAACAAATTGCTATTATTAAAGCTGCTGCTAGAGAATTTGGCAATGCTTCTCTTAATGATAATTACATTAAGTATCTTAAAGATTCTGGCGGTCTTTATGATGAAGCTAAAGTTCAACTTGCTAACCTTCAGAATGCTGATAAAGAACGTGATGAAGCTTATGCTAAACAAGCAGAAGCTCAACGTCAACAAGATGAAGCTGAAACTATTGCTTATTGGAAAGGTATTAAAGATACTATTGATAAACGTGAAATTGGAGGATATAAACTTCCTGAGTCTCTTGTTAAAGAAGTTAATGGACAGAAAGTTACTGTTACTCCAAATGATTTTTATGATTATCTTTCTCGGGGTATTAAAGATGAAAATGGCAATATTGCTACTGCTTATGAGCGTGCGCTTGCTAATCAATCTCCAGAGGAAGCTACTAATCAAGAATTACTTAGTGCTTGGTTAATGTTCACAGGTGGAACTTATAAAGACCTTGTTAAAATGGCTATTAATAATGAGCAGGTTAAAACCTTAAAGCTCGTTAGCAAAGGAAATAAAGGTCATGGTGCTGTACGAATTACTAAGCCACAAACTAATAATAATAAAGCTATTGATAATATTCAATTTAGCTAAATGTTTAATTAATTAATTAATAACTATGTACGCAATTCGTGAAGTGCAACGTGGTAACTATGATGACCGTGGTTATTCTAATGAGGAAACTATTGCTCATCTTATGCTTACCAAACCTAGTGAGATTAATTCTATGCTCACCTATACTTTTGGTATGGATGATGATAGATTCCCACTTAATTTCCTTACAGAAGGACAAGGTACTGCTGGTGTAGTAGATATTGCTACTACAGATTGGACTTGGAAGACTATGGGTCGTATGAAGTTCAATGATTCTGTACTTTGGTTTAACACTGCTAATACTACTCCTGGTAAAGGTGGTGCTACTTTTGAAGTTGAGTTTAAGACACACTGGTTCATTGAGCAGTATGGTTTGATTGCTCCTGATGGTGTAACTCAAGTTCGTATTATGAAAGACCTTGGTCATGGTTCTCATGGTGGTTATTTGTATCGTCTTCGTATTACAAATCCTAATCCAAATGCTTACGTTAATGTAGCTCAGAATCTTGGTGTAGGTATGTTTTGGTCTTTGACTGCTCCTACTATTCCAGAGTCTTTCTCAAAGGGTAATCGTACTAATACTATGGGACCTGGTAAGATGACTTCTCAACTTGAGTTCCATCGTTATAGTAAAGAGATTGCTGGTAATATTAGTAATACTGTTGTTACTTATGAGTTTAAGACTAGTGGTGGTGGTACTACTAATCTTTGGATGAATGAGGAGATGCGTCAGTTTGAGCTTCAGCAACGTGTTATGAATGAAGAGCGTCTTTGGTTTGCAGAATATAATAAGACTGTAAACGGTGAGATTACTCTTATTGATGAAGACAATGGTCAGCCTATTCCACATACTGCTGGTATGCAACAGATTTGTCGTGAAAGTAACTATGATACTTATGGAGAGGAACTTACTCTTAATAAGTTGAATCGTACTATCGGTGATATTCTTGACCGCAATACTGATACCGGTAATATGGATGTAGTTCTTGCTTGTGGTAAAGGTTTTGTTGAAGACTTTGACCGTGCTATTAAGAATGATGCTCGTGATAATGGTTTTATTACTCCTCTTGGTGACAAGATGATTACTGAATCTAAGAGTGGTCTTTCTTATGGTAATTACTTCCGTCAGTATAAGACTGTTGATGGTCATATGATTACTCTCAAGCATCTTGGTTTCCTTGACCGTGGTACTTTTGCAGACAATGCTCGTGACAATGGTTATATCCATCCTCGTACTGGTCTTCCAATGACTTCTCACCAAGCATTTATGCTTGATACATCTTCTTATGATGGTCACAATAATATTCGTAAGGTACGTATGAAGGGTCAAGAGCATATTGCTGGAGTTGTTAAGGGTCTTACTCCAATTCCTGCATCATGGGGTGGTTTCCCTGCTAATACTCTGTCTACAGACATTGACGTATCTCGTTATGAGGTTAAGGATTCTTATGGTCTTCAAGTTGACCGTAACACTAAGTTCTTCCAACTCAAGTGTGTACTCTAATATTTTAAAATTTGATTGCTATGACTGATATTAAAATTGAAATTCCAATGGGAAGTCCTGCAAATAGTGGAAATGATAATACTCCTGCTGAAGGTAAAATTCCTTCAGCAGACGAGACTCAAGCTGAATTAGAAGCTAAAGAAAAAGCTGCTCTTGAGGCAGAACTTGAAGCTCCATATTTTGAAAAGAAGACTGTAGTTATTTCTTCTGTTCGTAATTATTCTGCTTATCGTAGAATTAATATGCAAGCTCTTGGTAAGCCTAAAGCTACTATAGGTTCTTCTGTTAAGTCTGTACGTATTCTTATGAGTGATAAAGGTGAGCTAGCTGCTTATTATCCAGAGATTATTGGTGTTGCTGCTAATCATCCAGACTTCGTTACTAGAGTTAAAGGTTATCTTAATAACATTTTCTTTGATGTTAATGATGGAGATAAGGAACTTAATATTTCTTTCCATTATAATCATAAAAGAGATTATCTCGCTGTTAAAGCTGAGGAAGATAAAATTCTTGCAGCTTATGAAAAGGTAGACCGCTCTAATGAAGCAGAGCTTTATAAAGCTGCTGTTAAACGTGATGAAGCTATTACTCGTCTTGAGCAAACTAAGTACCAGTATGGTATGCCTGATAACGTAGAGGAATATATTATTTGGCGTCATTGTCTTAACTATCCTGATGTAGCTAAAGATGAAGCGTTTATTAATAGTAATGCTACTCTTCGTTTCTTTATTAAGGATGTTGCTAAAGAAGAGAATCGTAAGGTTAAGCTTATTGTTGAACGTAAGAAGGCTATTGAACGTCTTGTTGAACTTCAATCTTCACCTAGTAAAGTTAGTGCTGCTTATATTCAGTATTGTAGAACTAACGGTCTTAACATTTCTGATGGTCTTAATAAGACTTCTCTTGAACAAGTTGATGACCTTATGAAGTTCGCTACTGAAGACCCTAAGAAGTTTAATTCTATAGTTACTGACAAGAATCTTCTCGATAAAGCATTTATCGAAATTCTTATTACTAGAGGTGAACTTGTTCGTTCAGAGTATAATCAACAAATTAATACTCCTGATGGTCTGTTTGTTGGTGCTAATATTAATGATGCTATTGCATTCTTTAAGAATCCTGACAATAATGGACTAAAGAATAAGTTGGAAAACAAATTGAAACTCTTTTAATCGATAAAGATATGACTACTGCTGAAATGCACCAAATGTTCAGAAACTATGCCCAACAAATGGGTATGCAGAATGTGAGAGCAATACTGCCTTCACAGATAGACTTGTTGCTGAACAACTCCATTTCGGACACAGTAAATCAAGTGATTGCTCAAAACATTGGTTCTACCAGTGATAGAGTAATCACTGATAACTCAAAGCTTAATCAAGTTAATGCTCTTAAAAGTCTTTATAAAGTATGGAAAGCTAAAGTTAAACTTCCTGCTGCAAAGACTAATTACATTGCAAGTTATGTTCTTCCTCTTGATAATTTTGGTATAGCTAGCGAAGCTAAAGATAGCACAATTAAAAAAGGTGATAACGTATATGCTACTCCTGGTAGCGCAGATAACGGTAAACCTACTAAGATTGAATATTTCTTCCTTGTAGATTTAAGCATTGATTATGTTAAAGCTGATGGTGGTAGTTCATTTACTACTAATATATTCCCAATTCGTCTTGTAGATGACCAATATCTTGCTGATGTTGTTAATGATTTTGTAATGGCTCCAAGTCTTCGGAGTCCTGTTGCTACTATTCATGATAACACTATTGAACTTTACATTGATAAACCTGATGCCAATACTAAGAGTACACCAGCTGCTTATAAGTTTGGAGGTGGTCTTGAAGTAAACGAAATTCGTTTATCTTATATTGGTAAGCCTGGTATTGTTAAGTTTAATGAAGACATTGGTGGTACAGACGTAGATTGTGAACTTCCTGAGAGTATGCACGTTGATATTGTTAAACATGCTGTTGATTTGTATCGTACTGCTCTTAATGGTGGTATTGTAGGTGCTCAAGGTGCTCAACAACAACAACAACGTGAAAATGTCCGTAATAATGCTAGAGACGAAGGTTATGAACCTAATTCTCGTTAGTTAAACGTAATTTATAATTTAAGTAATAATGAGACAATTATTTATTTGTACTAGTGATGCAGTTCTTGCTGCTACTGGTAATCCACAAGACTTGACCAATGTAGCTGCTGGTACTATTGGTATGTGGCAGAATGATAATGATTCTGCATGGCTTTCTACTGCTCCTGCTGCTGATTTTAGTATTGCTTATGGTCGTCCTAATAGTCAAGCGATTGTAATTCCTATTGATTTCGCTTCTGCACGTGTTACAATTTCTACTCCTCAAGCAGGTAAAATGTTTAAGGCAGAGATTACTATTCCAGAACCTGTTGCAGGTAAAGATTATACGCTTCAGCTTATTAAGCTTGGTACTGAAAAGCATGAACGTTATGCTTGGACTGTTACAGATAATGGTTCACATAAGACTACTGCTGCTGCTATGGCTAAGTCACTTGGTGACCAATTCACTAATATGATTGAAGCTGGTAATGAACAACTTGATGGTCTTAAAGTAACTGTAGATGCTGCTAAGATTACTATTGAAGCTAAGAAGAATTATCAAGGTTGGAATCTTATTGCCGGTGATGATTTGGTTGGTACTAAAGTTACTATTACTGCTGCTGTAGCTCCAACACTTGATGCAGCTTATGTAAAGAACCTTGCTTCTTTCTGTTCTCAGAATCGTGGTTTCTCTAATGTATATCGTGATGGTGCTTCTATTTATCCAGGTTATCCTATGGAAGTAGAAGATAAAGATTATAAGATGTACTCAATCCAATTCAAGTACCCAAGAAAGTATGGTCGTACTCGTGACGAAGCTCCTATTCAAGAGTTAGCTATTGTTGTTCCTACAGACAATGCTACACTTACTGGTCTGCTTGATACTATTCTTGCGTTTTAATAGGTATTAGTTGTTCAAGGAGAACCTATCCATCTTCTACGGGGAGGTTCTCCTTTTTATTTTCGTTATGGAAGAATTTAATCAAATCAATGATATAATAGCTGAATCTATAAAAGATACTTCTTATATTACAGTGCTTATTAGTAGTGGAGTTTATCTTGCTTATACTCTTATTATTAAGCTTGTTGATTTGTTTAAAGCTAAAGACCGAAATAGACCTATCGTTGAAATGGCTGCTGCTGTAAAGCAAGTAAGTGAAAACGTAGTTAAACTTAATGGTGTCCTAGACAAAGCTTTTCAAGATGCTGAGACTAAAGAACGAAATAAAGTAAAGAATGCTATTTGTACTGCTTTTGATAGTTTTAAATGGGCTGTTGCTAATACTTGCCATGAAATTATTATTCATAACAATATTGAACAGAACAAGGTATTGATAAAACAAAACTTATTCAAAGTGATTAGTACAGAGTATTATAAACTTTATAATGTTTTCTCTGCTTATGAATTGGATGGAATTTGTGTAGCTACTAAACTAAAAGAAGAGTGGATTGATGCTGTAACTAATGAATGTCTTGCTATCATTTATGATGGTCAAGATTCTGTAAATAGAATTAGTCAAATAAGTAATAAACTACTTATTCTTACTAATGAATATTCTATATATATAAATAACAAAGTGTTTAATTATTAATAAGATGTTCTTATGATAGATAAAAATGACACTATAAATAACCTTGAGAAGTTAGAGGAAGGAGTTGTTAAAACTCTTGAGTATCTAGCTGCTCAAGGTTTTATAGTTAACAGAGATAAAGTACTTAAACTTACTACTATTAGTATGTATAAAGCAGTACTTAATAACTCTGACAAGATTAAAGGTTTTGATATTGCTAAGTTTAATAATAAAGTTAGATTGTTATGAATGATGAAGAAATGATTGTTCTTTCTATTCCTAAAGAATGGGAAGATACATATATAAAATTACTTACTGTCATTAGTCAATCTGGTGAAGCAATTCTTAATGATTGTTCTTATGGCTGCAAAGGTGATGGTAGTATAATGTTTAACTGTTGGAATATATTTCAAGCTGCTTGTGCTGCTCATGCTTTAGGTAATACTAAACGAGCTAATCTTTATATTGACTACGTAAATAAACAAATAGTTAATAAATTTGGAGAAGTAATTTTTAAAACTAAAGAAAATGGAGAATAAGCAGTTAGATACTAAAAAGTTGCTTATGAACAAGAAAGAAGAATTAATTTGGAAAGTAATAGACAATGTTATTAGTTGTTGTGCTGTTACTAGAATTGATGGAGCAAAATCTATTACAAGAGAAGATGTAGTAGGAAAATCCAGAGAAGAAAATGTTGTATTAACTAGATGTCTTGTTGTTGAACAAATGGTTCATGCTGGATTTACAATTAGTACTATAGCTTTTATTCTAAATAGAACTGTTCAAGCTACTAGACATTTGCTTAAAATGAGTAATGACTATTATGAAAGTTCTAGAGCTTTTAGACTTGCTACTTCTGAAGCTACACTCCTTAATAAGGATGTTGAACCTATTTTCGTTTAAATAGAAAATAAAAAGAAAATAAGTATCATAGTAATGATGCAATCAATTAAGATGATAATTGGAGCAAAATCCGATTATCATCTTTTTGTGTATAATGAAGTTTATGCTTATCTTTGCAACGTACAAAATACTAGTTAATGTACTATTCATTATTTTATTAATCTTAATAATCATTGTAAAGTTATGGATGATTCTAAAATTTTTATGTTCCCTGATGGTGGAACTCGTCAGACTTCTAGCGATGTTAACAGTCTGCTTCCTTTACTTATGTGTAATGGAGGTTTTGGTGGTGGTAATTGGGTTTGGATAATCTTCTTGTTCTTCCTTTATCCTCTTATGCGTAATGGTGGATTGTTTGGTAATATTGGTCAGAATGGTGGCGGTTGTCTTGGTCCTCTTGCTAATATGGTAAATAATAATGATGGTAGAGACCTTATCATGCAAGCTATTAATGGTAATGGTGCTGCTGTTCAGAGATTAGCTACTATGTTTGGTACTAAGGTTGACATGATTCAATCAGCTATTTGCCAGATTAATAATAGTGTTGCTCAAGTTGGTTGTAAGATTGATTCTTCTACTGGTGCTCTGCTTAATGCTGGTACTCAGAATACTATGACTCTTGCTAATCAGTTGGCTACTTGCTGCTGCAACTTGAAGAATGCTATTACTGAAAGTAATTATCAGAATCAAATTGCTACTATTCAGCAGACTGATGTTATTAAACAAAGTGTTGGTGATGTAGGTAGTGCTGTAAGTCGTGGATTCTCTGATGTAGGTTATGCTCTTCGTGACCAGACTTGCAACTTAGATAAATTTATTGATGGTGTTGGTGATAGAATTATTGCTAAACTTGATGCTTCTGAAAAGTCTGCAATGCAGGATAAGATTAATGCTCTGCAAACTCAGTTGACTACTGAACATCAAAGTGGAGTAATTGCTCAGCAAATTGCTGCTGCTGTAAATCCTATTGCTCAGGCTGTTAATGAAATTAAGTGTGCTCAGCCTCAGACTGTAACAGTTCCTTATCAGCCATTCCAAGCAATACCAAATTGTGTTGCTTATCAATATGGTATGTATAACAACGGTAATCTTAATGGTTTTTGGCTTTAAATTATAGGAGATAATATTATGGCTTTAAATAATGAATTCATTGGTAATCGTGGTGGTATACCTTTAGTAGCTGCTACTCAAACGACTGCTGGCAGTGCTACTGCTAATGCTGTTTTTAGTATGCCTAATCATACTTTCAGAGCTATGGGAGTTGCTGGTATAATGGTAATTAATTTTAATGCAGCTACAACTACTGCAACTGGTTTTGAAATTATGATTAATAATATAACTCTTCCTCTCTTGGCAAGTAATGGAGAAGCTCTTACTGCTCTTACAGAAGGTCTTCACATTATAGTATTTGATAAACAAAATAATAAACTTCAACTCATAGTATAATGTTTTCAGGTCTTAATCAAGGTAGTCGAGTTTATATTTTAAACAAGACTAATGGTATAGAATTTAAGATTGGAGAAATTGTTGGAACTACTACACCTGTATTTGCTACTGATGGTACTAACATGATGGTTGTAAATTTAAAGGTTAAAGTAGATGGTAGTAATGTTGATTATAATAATATTCCAGCTAATAATACTTCTGTTAGTTATAACAATGGTAATCTTATTATTGCTGAAAGTAAACAAACTATCCAATCTGAAGTAGAAGCTACTCTGCAACATGCTAATTATGTCGTAGAACATATTGAAGATTATAAAAATCAAATAACTAAATGTGAAGAAGTTCTTAAAGAACTTAATCCTCAATTTGCTAAAGATAAAGCACGTGACGAAAGAATAGCAGGTATTGAAACTGAAGTTGCTGGAATAAAAGGTGATATTGCTAAAATTCTAGCTGCTGTTACTAAAAATTAAAATTATGATAATCATGGTACAACGTAATATGAATAAGTCTGAGCTTAAAGAAAAGATTAGACGTATGAAGATGGAAATTCAAGAACTTGAAGAATGTCTTGATAAGTATGAAGAAAGGGATAATCGTTATGACGATGACCCTCAGTATAGAAGTCGTAATCCTTATGACGACGAAGAACGTTATCACGAAAGAGAAGAATATGGGCATCGTGAGCGTGGTCGTTATGGACGTTATTAATATGAAATCCGCCCCGTAGAAGAGTGTAGTGGTAAGTCTTCTCTAACCATGCCTTCTACGGGGCGTTTATAATAACTAAGCTTATGTATAAAGAAGGTTTTGATGTTTATGATGAACTTCCTGAAGATATGGTTGTTTATCTTCGTTATAATGGTAGACATTTTAATCGTAAACTAGTTGAATTTGCAACTAGTAAAATGACTACTAGAGATAGTAACGGAACAGAAATAGCTCTTGAACCTATAACAAGAGAACAGTTAGATAACATGATGAAACAATCAAATGTTCATTTAACTAATAATGATAATCCTTATGATGCAGTATTTGTAGCTAATATGTGTAAAGCTGATTACTTAGGTAGTAGTGTTCCTGATGGACTGCATTTATGTCTATATGTAAAAGATGTAATAGATGATGTTGATGGTTATGATGGAATAGCTTTTAATCGTTGGTATGCAGACATGTGTCGTAAAGGTATTCAAATTGATTGGTATAATTGTCGATAACATTAATAATTTGAAGCAGCTAGTATTAATATAAATATTGGCTGCTTTAATTGTGTTAATTAATATATAGTTACTGCTAATATTGCTAATAAAAAACTATATTTGCAGCAATTAAAGATAATGATAATGGAAACGATAAATCAAATAATACAACAAGTAATAAATAGTTTTGATTTTACTTATTGTATAGTAGTTAATGTTTTAACTTATTTACTAGTTACTGCACTTATTTATATTTGTCGTGGTAATGTAACTAGAACAATTAAGAAACTTACATTGCTTTTTAGTATAGTAATTGTTAGTGTTATATATTATGCTATTGGTGTTGATGTAAAGCTTATTGTAAACACTTCTATACTTGCTCCTGTAAGTTGGACTTGGATTATTAAACCAATCTTATCTAAGTTTGGTTATGATTATAAGAATATTGATAATAAAATAAATTGATATGGATAAAGTAAAAATAAATAAAGCTATTGATGCTTTAGGTCTTTCTGCCGATAATAGGAATACTCTTAAAGAAGCTCTTAATCAAGAAGGTAAAGCTGATATAACTGAAATAGAAACTAAAGTTGATACTATCGATAAAGAGCTTGGTACTGCAAAAGCTGATATTAGTAATTTAGGAGTTAAAGTTAATGACTTCATTAATGCTAATGAAATTATTGAACTTGGTGTAGGTATCGACGAGGAAACTAAAGCTGCTAATATTGCTAAACTTGGCGACACTAAACATACATTTGTTACCAGTATTAATCATGCTTATGGTACAGCAAGTTGGATTCCTACTGATGGAGGTAATGCTTTTATTATAACAGATGAAGGTCACGCTGTAACATACAAAATTAGTACTGATGGTGGTGTTACTAAAGTTAGTGAGTTTACATTAGCTAAACCTAAAGAGTATACTTTACCTGCTGCTACTAAGACAACTCTTGGTGGAGTTAAAGCTATTACAAACATAGTAAATGTTGATACTGAAACTGCAACTGTTGCAAGTCTTGCTGGCGTTGTCAACACTCTACTTAATCAACTTAGAGCTGCTGGTATTATTCAATTATAAAATACCCTTGCTTCTTGCGATGCTAGATGTGTGTCCGTGACCCTCAAGGCTAGATATTAGTCTTGGGGGTTTTACGTATAATGCAGACGTTAAAATTTTATTTAAGATTTTTATTTCTTTGAAATTTACGTTCTAAGCGACTTTCAGTTAGTTTATGATTAACTAATAACGGACATATATTAAGCACGCTTAGAAGCTAAATAAAGTGGGTATATGGCAATGTTCATATCAAAGTTTGATAAGCTAAAATACAAATAAAGGAGGAGGCATATAACTAAATTATTAACCTGATTGAGGTTTAAGTTACTAAGTATTTTGACATGAAAGTCCTCCTCCTTTTACTAATATAATTAATAATAATATGAGTAAAATTCCTGCTATTAATGAGATAGACGCAAATAGTCCTTCTCAAGAGTCTACAGAAGTTGTAGTTAAAGCTACTACAGTAACTCCTGATATTAACGAAATTCAGGAAACTATTAGTTCTTCTGCAACTATTCAAGAGATTGATGGTACTCGTAAACCTACAATTAGTGAGATTTATAAGATTGTTAACGATGGACTATTTGAATCTACAACTAATTGGTGGGATTACGCATATAAACTTTCTCAAGCTCAACTTAATCAAGATATTATTTCTCGTCTTGATAATGGTGTTATTGGTGGTGGTTATAGTAAAGGTGTTGAAATTATAACTACTACTAGTAATAAAGTTCCTAATAATACTAATGTTTATTCTGCATTAAAGAGTGATTCTCTTTATCCTAAGAAATTAAACGATGAAGTTATTAATGGAATATATGATTTTCTTAATGGATTAACTATTGGTAAACCTACTGCTTATACAGGAGGTACTTGGTCTGTAGACCAAACTGGTAGAACTCATCTTACTACAGATTATCTTTATGTTCGTCTTAAAGCTATATTTGAAACTCTTCAAATACTTAATGTTGATACTATTGGTGGTAAGTTAGTTATTTCTCCTGCTGGTAGTATTAGAGTTGCTTATGTAGATAGAATTAAAATTGATGCTCCAGTATTTAAACATGATGAGAATACTGATGTTTGGAGTATTTCTCAAGTAGAAGATGAAGAAGGTAATCTTGTAAATGAAACTCTTAATCAAGAAGTTTATCGTTGTTATTTTCTTGGTGAACAAGATGGTGAAGAAATAGATAATAAATGGAAAGTTGGTGATCAAGCTCAAGCTAAAACTTTCAATGTTAAGAAAGGTACTTATCATAAAGTAGAAAATAGTTATCTTTGGAGACTTGTAGTTAATGTTAGTTCTAATACTGTAGATATTGATGGTAAGAAATATCATTATGTTGATTTAAGTCAAATTGATTTTGACTCTGGTTCTGATGCTCCTGCTCCAGGAGATATTCTTAATCAATTAGGACATAGATTAAATGATAGTCAACGTCAAACAGCTTTAGTTCTTAACGCTGTTGATAATTATGCTCCTAGTATTACTCTTTATGCTGGAGTAAATTATTATACTTTACTTAATAAAGAGTATGTAGAATTTGGTGTTTATAATGGTAAAGCTTTCTTCAATGTATATGGTGATATGTATATTGGAGATAAAGGTGAGAATCCTAAAACTTATATTAAATATAAGAATGGTAAGATTAATATTAAAGCTAATCTTGAGATAGGTTCTAGTATTGGAGATAAAGATCTTGATCAATATATTAAAGAAAATGGTGGAGTTGATGAAGAAACTGTAAAGAATCTTATTAATAATGCTCAAGTAATTATAGACCTTCAAAATCAAGCTGATGGTGCTATTGAAACTTGGTTTTATGAAGGTGTACCTACTCTTGATAATCTTCCTGCTGTAGATTGGACTACTAACGAAATTAAGAAAGTTCATATAGGTGATTTGTATTATGACCAAACTACTGGTTATGCTTATCGCTTTACTAAATACAATGATGATGTTAATCCTTATCGTTGGAATCGTATTAAGGATAATGATATTGTTGCTGCGCTTGAAGCTGCTAATCATGCTCAAGCTACAGCTGATGGTAAGATGAAAGTATTCTATGGCGAGAATAAACCTACTAATTACAAAGTTGGTGATATGTGGGTTAATGCTACTCTTGAAGGAAAGTTTAATAATGATATAGCTAGAGCTGTTGCAGATAATGAAATTTTCAATGCTAATGATTGGGTTTTAGCTGCTCGTTATTCTGAAGATATTGCTACTATTCAAAAATGGACTAATGAATATGAAACTAAGGTTGGTATTATTAAAGATCAGCTTGATAGTAAAGCTGAAACTTGGTATCAAATAGATGACCCTAGTACTAATTGGACAGATAAAGATTCTCACGAAGGTGACATTTGGTATAATACTACTTATGGTACTACTAATTATTGGAATGGTAGTGCTTGGGACAAAATGGATATTCCTAAAGATGTATTTGATACTATTGATGGTAAATCTTCTATATTTGTAGATTCTTATGCTGATGCTAAAGCTGGCACTGGTGTTATATGTAAAGGTTATAAAGAACGTGACCTTTGGATTCTTCCTGAAGATGCTACAGTTAACGGAACTGCTTATTATAAGGGAGATATGCTTACTGCTGTTTCTAATAATAAAAACTTTGATGAAACTAATTGGAAAAAGAAAGTTCGTTACGTTGGTCAAACTGAATTAACTAGTGCTATTGATATAGTAAATGAGAAGATTAATACTATTAATAATACAACAATTCCTGGTATTAATAATAAGTTTAATGAGTTTGTTAAAGATGGAGTACTTGATTCTTCTGAGAAAGCTAGACTTACTGACTTGTTAAATCAAGCTAATAATGAAGTTTCTGCTGTTGTAGATCAAGTTAATAATATTATTACATCTAAATATCTTACTAACGATAATGCTAATAAAGGTAAGTTGGAAGAAGCCAATACTATTATGAATACAGCTTGGACTGAATATAGTACTTTTATTAATACACTTATAGATGCTAATACTGAAATAACTAAAGTTAATATAGGAGAAGCTAATACTAAATATAAGAATCTTCAAGAGAAGATTAAAGCAGTTAAACAATATCTTGCTATTTGTCAAGCTGATGTACTTAGTGGTATTGGTACTGATATTAGTTCATACAAATATCTTAAAGAAGCATTTAAAGGTAAAACTGAAGTAAATGGTGGTCTTGTAGTTACTAATGTACTTCAACTTAGACAAACATCTGATGCTTCTTCTCCTGTTACTGCTGGTATTAGCGGACTTCAAGGAAAAGCTAATGCCGATGGTATTGTAGATAAAAATACTTATGACATAACATCTATTGCTGCTTGGTTTGGTGGTCCAATGGTGGATAAAGATATATTTACAGATGAACAACTTAATAATAAAGTAGCTGGTACAGATTATGCTAGAAGTTTGTTTAGACATGATGGTAGTGGTTATTTAGCTAGTGGTGCTATTTATTGGGGAACTGATGGTGTATTACATGGCGACCCAAATAGTTTCATTCTTCAAGGTACTAGTATTGCAACAATGTTTTATTATACTAGATTATTCTATTTACATTATGCTAATCAAAATACTACAGACTTTAATAAAATAGATTATGTTACTCCAATGAAAACCTTTAGTAGACTTAGTGTTCTTCCTTTAGGTGGTATTGAAGATGGTTATAATCTTCCTACTGGTTTATTTATTGGAGATAGTAATACTGGTGGTTCTTTTCAAATTGGTAATGTAATTCTTAGAACAAAAAGTGGAGACCCTAATATACTTGAAATAGTTAGTGCTAGTAGTAATAAAACAGCTCATCTTGGAGTACAAGGTGGAGTTAGTGCTTATGGAACATACACACCTTCTACGGGGGGTGGAGGTGGACTAAACGGAACTATAGTTCCTTATGCTACTGCTATTACTTCTGACCCTCAAAACGAAGGAAGTAAAATAGCTAGTGCTAGTTCTATTTATAAGCTTCATAGTAGAATATCTAGTATTGAAAATAATGGTGCTACTAGTATAACTGTAACTGGAACAGGTAATGCTATTACTAGTGTTAGTAAGAATGGAACTAGTATTACTTTTACTAAAGGTGCTACTTTCTTGACTAGTCATCAAAGTCTTGCAGATTATGCTAAGAAGAGTGAAATACCTACAAGTCTTCCTGCTAATGGAGGTAATGCAGATACTGTTGATGGTGAACATGCTAGCAATTTTAGTTATACACATCAAACATCATTTGATTTTAGTAAGAGTAAATCAGGAAGAATTGTAACATTTGACGAGAGTAATACTAGTTATGGATGGATAAATGGATTTTCTAGCACTCACAGTAACTATTTAACTAGTGTTATCTTTAATACACATAGAACATCAAATTGGTATGTTGGTTATATAGAAGCAAACACCTCTACAGGTGTAACAAAAGGATTGACTGCTGTTAAGCAGTTAGCTTTCCTTGATAGTAAGGTTGCAGATTCTGATAAATTAGATGGAATTCATGCTAATGGACTTCTTACTGCTCTATCTAATTCTGATAATGGAATTAGTATAACAGTTGGTGGAACTACTAAAAGCATTAGTAATATAAATGTAAATGGTGCTGCTACAATTTTAGGAACTTCTCCTCAAATAGCTGCAGCTACAGAACATAATAGTATATATGTGTCAAGTCCTGGTTATGATACCGATAAACCAGTTAAAATGTTGTGTTTTGATTGGTATGGCAATTATTGGGCACTTAGTAATATACGCAGTGGAGATACTCCTAGCGCTGGATTTGGTGTATTTTTTAAAAATACAGAAATAGCTCGATTTACTTCTGATGGAAATCTTAGTTGTAATGCAGCTTCTGCAACTGTTGCTTCTAAAGTTTATGGACAAGTAGGAGATACTGGTTCACATGAACTAGTTAGATGTGATATGAATAATGACCAATTTAGAATTATAGCAGGTTCTAATGGTAATAATAACGGATGGGCAGAAATAGCTACAGCAGATGATGGAAATGAACCTATTTATGTAAGACAATATACTGGAGTATTTAGTTCAGTTGTAAGAACTCTCACTCTCCTTGATGCTAATGGATATACTCATTTCCCTTCTTACATAAATATTGGAGGCAATGAAAATAATAATTCATCTCCTGATAGAGTATGGGGTAGTAATGGTAGTGATAGTTACCTAAGAAGTTATAGAACTAGTGCTCTAAGTGTTGCTAATGCTGACACAGTTGATGGTGTCCATGCGAATCAATTATGTCGTATTTATACGTTTAAGGTTCATAATAGTATTATTAAAGTTGGCACATTAACATCTGGTCAATATGGTCATGTTTGTAAGTTAAGATTTAACTCAGGAATTGGTTATAATGCAGGAAATCAAGATAAAACCATGACTGTTGTAATTAGAGCTTCAAATGGTGGTGCAAATTCTAATGGATTCTATTTTGAATCTCATAGTGAATCTTATAGAGGAGGAGCATTTACAACATTCTATTTACATCAGACTAGCAAAACACAATGTGAGCTTTATATGGCTGCATTTGATTACTCAGGACAATCTACTTATGAAATTAGTTTTTCTAATGGTGATTCATGGGTAAATGAAATAAGTGTTCAAAATGCTTTGCCTACATCTAATATATTCACATTACCTAATTATCAAATAGCATATACTGACTATAATGTAGCTTCTGCAACTAAATTACAAACAGCTAGAACTATTTGGGGTCAATCTTTTGATGGTACTGCTGATGTTAATGGAACAATATACATAAATAATAGTGATTCTAGTAATGGGGCTATACGATTAAATAATAATGTAAATTCTAATGCTCGTATATCAGCTATAAGTGACCAAGTAATATTTAATACTGGTAATGCTATTCGTTTTGGTGAAACTTCTTGGGATTGGAATCAATGGGCTGGACTTAAATATACTCATTCTAATAAAACTATTTATCTTGGTATAGCTGATGGTTCTGTGTTTAACGCTAATAGTGCACAAACTGATGGTACACTTAGACTTGCAAGTATTAAAACTGTAACTCCTGATAGTGGAGCTAGAATTGGGGGTAGTGGTGGTGATTTATATTTAGGTAATGCTGGTAATAGTGGTTGGGTGAAAGTTCAAGATATGTGTAGTCAAACTAGTAATAATTGGGTTATATATCAAAGTGGTAGTGCTGAGTTTAAAGATCTTACTATTAATGATAATACTAGTATTAGTGGAACAACTATTATAGGTAGTAATTTAACAGTTAATGGTTTAATATATAATAAAGGTATACTACCTACAAATCATGAATTTAATAATAAAGGAACTAGTTGTTATGTTTCAGCTGATGCTTTATGTTCTGGAATTACTGCTATTACTGATAGTATACCTGTTACAAATGTAAATATACAATATTCTAATGATAGTGGTAATAGTTGGACTAATTATCCTATGAATAATGATGCTAAATTTAATCTATATGCTAATAATGCAGGTTTAAATAAAGTTTACTTAGGTTATAATGTTATCACTGGTAATAATGAAGCTGAGAAACTAGCTCAAATAAAAAAGAACCAACTAATGTTTACATTTGAGGTTCCTGATAATTGCTATTCTCAAGTTTATTTTGCTAGTGTTGATATATCGAATGGTATTGATACTATTTGTACTGTAGAAATACTAAACAATAGTGGTGTTGTAGTTGAAACTTATACTAAACATATGACTGGATGGAATCAAATTAATTATATAAGTTTATTACATGATAGTAATGCTGGTTATGGTGTAGGAAATGATAGTAGAAGATATATTAGATTTAAATTTACACATGACCAAAAGACTACTGCTTTGCGTAATACTATAATAAATAAAATACGAATATTTGCTTTTACTAAATATTCATTTCCTACTGATAGATTTATGGGTCATACAGGTCATATATATAATTTCGATTATAATATGAATACTTACTTCCCTAATAGTATTCTTGCTAAAGGTGGAGTTACAGCTTATCAATCTTCTGATGTTCGTCTTAAAACTAACATTACTAAACTTAATTGTTTAAAGGTTATTAAAAGTATTGGTGGTACTTATGAATTTGATTATATTCGTGACCATAAACATAGTATTGGTTTTATTGCTCAAAATGTAAATAATCCATTACTTAATGATATAGTTGCTAAAGATGATAATGGTTATCTAAAGATTAACTATTGGAATCCTAAACTTATTAGTCTTGCTTTTGGTGCTTTAACTGAAATAGATGATGAAGTTGATAAGCTTAAAGCTAGAGTTAGAGAATTAGAAAGTGAAGTTGAATATTTAAAAAATAAAGATTATGTCTTACAATAGTAATAGTGGAATTATTAGTGCTCCTGTTAGCATTGATGATGTTAAACAAGCTCTTGGAGAGAGTAGCAATGACCTTGCTACTCTTTGTAAGAGTGAAAATATAAATATATGGAGTAAGTATAAACCTATTAGTTGTAAAGGTGAATTTAAAGAATATCCTATTAGAGAAGACTCTGATGAAATAGTAACATCTTCATATAGTAATTATGCTTGTGCTGTTCGTTGTGGTATGAATATACCTATGGATACTTATAGAAACTTATATAATAATTATGGAGGAGAGGGTTTTGCAATTAATGGTTGTTACAAATTTTATGTAGATAATATATATGGTCAAAATGGTGGTATTAGTGATGATACAACTACAATGGTATCAGGAAAACATTTTCCAAAAGGTGGTGCTAATTCTCCTTATAGATTAAGTGATTTTAGAAACTATAATAATAAAGCAAAAATAAATACATTTCTGACTTCTCTTCCTCAACATAATACCGTTGAAGTTTATTATTCTTCAACTCCTAAATTTAATTGTGTATTATATATGAATACAAATGTAGATAATAACACAAATCTTACTATGGATGATATAATACCTGATTTATCTTTAGGTTGGTCTTTTTGGATTCAAATTCGTTATAATTCACCATATAATATTATTGATAAGATTTATAAAAATTATTATGTTGGTAATTGCAAAAAACCAACAGATTATATATATGCAAGTAAAGAAATAACTTTTGATATAGGTAGTGGAGATAAAGATGTTACTATTGTACCTTTTTTAGCATATACTCGTAATGCAAATTTATATGATAATACAAAAATAATTTTTATATCTATTCCGGGTGCTATTACTTTTAAATATTATCCTAGACAAATTTATATGGAAAGTATTAAAAGTGGTTCTAGTGGTTTTGTTGATTTCTCATCATTGCGAGAATTAGTTGGTGGTAGTTGTATTTGTAAAGCAAAAATATATAAACTTCCTGATGCTACATTAACAGTTAATGATGGTATGTTTAGAAGTGTTTGTACTTATGGTAATAATCAGACATTTCGTATGTCTACTAGTAATAAGACAACATACGGAAGAGGTTATGTATCTAATAGCTCTGGTCAAAATACAGGTTCTGTAACTATTCCTGAAGGTGATAGAACAGATTATGTTGAAGTATATATAAGATTTGATAATATTTATGAAGGAGGATATTATGGACAAATGTGTCAATTATCTTTTGAAATTAATATAGATGGTGGATGGAAACAAGTTCCTCCAGGAGGTAGTTATATTATGCGTTAAAACGTAGATGTTATTAATGTAATAAATGTGCTAGAAACGATATTAATTTACTTATCAAATAAGTATAACTATTTAATAATACAATTATGGAAATTAAAGTAACTAAAATTGTAAGTATGACTTCTAATGTAGAAGCTACTGTAAATGAACTTAGTATCAATGCTAATGTTCGAGTTCGTAACAATGACACTATCGAAGGTGTAGATAGTGGTAACGTAAAAGATAGTAATAGTAATCAACTAGCTAGCTTTAGTTATTACGGAAGTAATAATCTTAATATTAACTATAATAATATTGAAGATGGTAATGTTGCTTCTGTTAGTACTGCTGTTAATGATTTTATTAAAGAACTAGAGAAAAATCCTTCTCTTGTAAGTATTGCAAATACTAGTGAAAATTAAGTGATTACTTTGCAAATATATTAAAATATATTATTATATATATAACGTAGTTATATAATAATATATTATTAATATATTTGCACTATAAATTAAACATCAAATTAATAAAGTTATTATGATTAAAGTAAAACAAAGTAATGCTGTTAGTGCATATAATGTACTCAAGCAAATTAAGACTAAAGAACTTCCTGCTGAAGTAGCTATTGCTATTTGGAAGAATGTAAAAGCATTAAAGCCTATTGCAACTTCTTATGAAGAATCTATTAAAGATTCTAAAGAGTCTCTTAAAGGTGATAATGATGAAGAGATGTCTAAACTTCTTGCTGAACTTCAAAAGAAAGAAACTGATGAAGCTGCTGGTAAATATACTTTTACTCGCACTGATAATGAAAATCGTGTTAAAGTAACTGAGTATTATTCTAATGCTCAAAATAAACTTAACGCTTTTATTAAAGACCTTGATAATAAAGAAGTAGAAGTAGAACATACTACTATTAAAGAGGATGATTTAATTAAAGCTCTTATTGGTACTGATTTTAATATTGGTGTTATTGAGCTTATTGATTTCTTATTTGAAGATGCTACTAAAGCAGATGATAAAGAAGATAAGTAAAACATTAAACCCGCCCCGTAGAAGATGTAATTGGTAGAACTTCTACTAATCATACCTTTTACGGGGCGGCTTTCATATTAATAATTTAACTAATACTGATATGAGTAGTTTATCTCAACTTACTAGTGAAATTTTACATGGTGTAGGTCAACCTAATAATCATACTCTACGTGAAAGAGTTCGTAATGCTATAATTCATACTCGTAATGAACTTATACGTAGAAGTTATGAAAATCATGCTTACGTTGATAAGATTCATACTCAACGTTTTAAAGTTTCACTTATTACAGTTAATGATGGTGATGTAGAACTACCTGAAGATTATGAAGGAGTTCCACTTGATAAAATTAAAAGAACTCTAGATAAAGTTCCAAGACCTATTAGACTTACTAATAATCTTCCTTTTGATAGAGTTAGTTCTGTAGGATATAAAACTAATAGAGAGTTTCCTTATATTAAAGAAACTACTGCTAGATTTAAAGGAAGTGTTCCTGGACTTTGTGGTGCTATTAGTTATGACTATATTAATGAATATCTTTATTTATTTCCAGCTAGTAAAGATAGAATTATTCCAGTAGATGCTATTGTTATTGAATCTGCTTTTGAACATCCTAATCAAATTCTAGATATTAATGGAGACCTTACTGTTGAGAATCATCTTTATGATGACAACGAGTGGTTACTTAGTGAAGATATGATTGGTCAAATAAAAGAAATAATATATAAAAGGGAACTATTAAATCAACATCAAGAAACAGATGAAGTTCCTAATACTATAAAATATAATTAATATATGACTGCTGTAAGACTTAATCCAATAAATATGAGTAAGTATCATCAAGATATGAAAGATGCTTTTACTCTAGAACTTGAAAGAGCTAGACTTTCTTATGATGAACTAGCTGGTAATATAGTTGAAAAACGTTCTAAGATTGTTCCTTATGTTGATAGTTTTGCTCTTCCTATAATTGACTATCCAGAGTTTCAACAAAATAAGTATATAAATGGTCGTCTTGAAAATGCTGCAAAAGGCATGTATGAAGATAAACGTAATGACCTTGAACATAAACATCTATGTTTTAGACTTGTTGCTTATGCTGTTGATTTACGAAAGATGAGTGAACTAGAACAAAAGATTAAACTTTATGAGAAATGTATTGCTCTAAATTATGCTGAATATAGAAATATAATTGGTATATTTTATAATAAAGTACATGATGTTCTTATTCTTAAAGCTCATGGTTATCGTCTTGAAGGTAAACTAGGTTACGTTTGCATTAATAGAGTTCTTAATACTGGTTGTAAGATTTGTGACTTTGTTGCAACTAATAAATATAAGAAAGAACTTGAAGCTAAAGGTATTAGAATTTGGAATAGAGAAGAAGCCGAATTTGCTAAAGCTAATGGTTTAGAATATGATGCAGTTGATCCTAGGATTTATAAAGCTGATGAAAGTTGGTATGAACTTGCTCTTTGTAATTGTACTCTTCATAGAGCTTATGGTTATAAACTAAGCATGATTGATTATCGTTCTGTAAAAGTCAGACAATATACTAATGAAGGTTTAATTAAACTTACTGGTGGTGACAAAGAAAAGATATGTCATTTACCTGTATCTCTAAAGATTAAACTAACTCTGTGTTTACAAGTAGATAAATTAATGTATACTAAATTTGTTAGAAATGAAAATCAAACAAAATGTGGATATGAAGCGCATCATTGGTAAAGTTGATAATGACTTTAATCTTAGTGAAAGTGATTGGATTCCTCGTGCTGCTGCTTGGATAATTGATGCACTTAGTCAAATGAAATGTCTTCCTATGGCTAAGAAAACTAGAAGACTTCAAATAGTTAATCGTATAGGTATATTTCCTTGTCAGTTAAATACTACTGATATTAAAGTATTTGATGATTATGGTTGTGAAATAAAACAACTTGAAGCTAATAATAGTTGTTGTAATTCAGGATTTGGTTCTAAAAGCAATGTAGAACCTAGTCCTGAAATTGCTGTTATAGATGATACCAATAAAACTGGTAGTAATTTTATGAGGGTTGCAACTATTAGAAGAGTTGATGATAGTCGTAACTTTGTAATAACTAATAATGGTCATATTGAACTTAACTTTGATACTGATTGGATAAATGTTCAAAGTTTTGAACCTATGACTTATTACGATGATTATTATGATTGTGAAGTTCCAATGGTTTATGATAATGGTATTCTATTAGAAGCTATAAGTTTTTATATTCTATATAAATATCTTAGTCGTGGTAGTCATCATCCAGTATATGATTTAAAGAGTAGTAGCCCTGTTACTAATCCTTATATTCAATGGAAAGAATTAAAGAGTAAAGCTATTGCTTCTGTTCGTAATGATTTATATAATGCTGATGGTTGGAGAAACTTCTTCTACAACTCAACATTTGACCCAAGAAGATAATAATTATGAATATAGTAAAAGAACTCAATTTAAATAAAACTCCAAACGTTGTTCCTAATGGAAGTTTGGTGTTTGCTAAGAATATTAAAGTTAGTCCTGATAATTCGTATATTACAAACGAAGAAGGATTAACTTATGCTTTTAGTACTCCAGTCGAAGGTAAAATAGTAGGTATAATTCCTTGTATGAAAGAGATTGTAATACTTAGTTACCTTAAAGCTGATACCGGTGAACATAGTTCTCATATTTATCGTTGTGTAGAAAATGAAGTTACTGGTCTTCTAGACTTAAATGAAGTAGGTAATGCTTGGACTTATAGCGGTGGTAAAATTGTAGGTACTTATACTTATAATGTAAATGGTGAACTTATTATAGCTATTGGTGAATACGATATTGTTAAAGTTGAAGAAGTTGCTGGTAGAGATGACGATGTTATTAATCCTGGTGATGAAGAAGATAATGACAATAAAGTAAATGTTCAAAAAATAACTAAAGAATATATTCCTTTAAAGACTATAAATCTAGATAGAGCTAATGCTAGTGATAATCCTGAAGTATATTCAGTTTGTGCTAACATTCCAATAGCTAATGTAAGTCTTGAAGAAAGAGTTCCTGGTAATAGTATGCCTAATGGTATATATCAATTCTTTATTCGTTATGAAATAGATAAAGATTATTATACTAATTGGATGCCTTTAGGTGGTTCTTATCATGCTCTTAATATAGAGAATAAAACTGTAATTAATCATATATATGATGTTACTGGTGGTTCTAATTTAGCTTTAACTCGTTGTGTAGCTGCATACAATAATGATAATAAAGATTGTAACTATAATTTTAAGTTTCGTATAAAGTTTGATGATACTTATAATTATAAAGCTTATCAAATAGGTTATATACTTAAACATGAAGAAACTGCTTTAGCTCGTATTTGGCGTAAGTTTAATACTGATGTTCGTGACTTCATTTTTGATGCTGGTAATTTTGAAGAAACAACAATAGATGAATTAACTGCTAATAGTTTTAATTTATTTAATGTTGCTTCTCTTTGTAATTATGAGAATCGTCTTTACATTGCAAATTATGATGAGAGTGATTATAATGTAGATCTTACAAAATATGCTGAAGGTATTAGAGCAAACATGATTTATGAACCTTGTTCTGACTTAGATTCAGTTAAGATTAATACTATAAATTATGAGACTTATACATTTAGTTGGTCAACTGGTGGTGTAAGTGCTGCTATTGTTGAGATTAAAAAACCTTCTAAAGATGTTATTGTAAATGTTAATGGTCAACGTATAACTTATCATGCTATAATTAATGCTAGAGACTATAATGAACTTAAAAGATATGTATCTTGGGTAGTATCAAATAGTGAAAATATTGCTGATTTTGATAACTGTGCTTTTGGTGGTTATAATAGCAATCATGTAGTTCCATGTACTAATGTAGCTTTTGGTATTTATGGTGGAGACAATCCAACATTTGATATTATTACTGTACCAGTTAAAGGTTATTCTGATAGACTATATGACCATTTAGGTCTAGGTGGTGGAACAAGTCATAAACATACAGGTCTTAAACTTACAAAAAATACTATAGCTTTTTCATATCATAGTTATATACCTGTAGCTTCGTATCGTCCTAATAGATTTAGAATGAGTAAAGGTACAAATACTAGAACTTATTCAAATATTATTATGGTAGATAATGCTATTAGAACTTTAATGCCTAATAGTGTATATAATTTCTTTATTCATTATGTTCGTAAAGATGGTAGTTATACTAATGGTTATCAATTAAAGAATGATGTTCGTCCTGATGCTATTATTAATTCTGTATCAATGACAGGTAGTAATAGTGTAGATGTTCAATTAAGTAAATTAACTTCATTAAAAGAAAGAACTAGTAGTAGTACTTCTGGTAATGATAGAGATTTTACTAGTTTGCTTTCTATTGATGCTCTTAAAGATAAGTATGCTTACGAAGTTGTTAGTACTGCTGTTTCACCTAGTTATTCAAATACTCTAAGAGGTACTAGTTTTGGTTATTATAAGAATTATAATGGAGACCTTTTATTTAAAACTGGTTCTACTCATAATTTTAATAATACTAATGATAATGTACTTTATAGAATTAAAGTTGGTTTTACTAATATAAAAATACCTGATGGTTATGTAGGTTTCTTCTTTAGTTATGAAAAGCCAGAAACTACAAATAGTTATCAAGCCTATTGTATTAAGAAAACAAACACTGGTGCATTGTTTAAAGCTAGTGAAGTAGAAACAGGTAAGATTAACTATAATGGTTCTATTTATATTCCTGAATATAAGATAACTAATAATGGTTTTGAACTTCCTACTACTAATCCTGCTTATATAAATAATGCTGGTATTGTAGCTAGTAATGTAGTAGATGATGACGATTTAACTAACACTGTAAATACTGCCGGTTCTGATGGTGGTATAGTTCTTTCTCTTAAAGACGGTAAAGGTAAAGTTACTCCTGAAATAGGAGAAGTAGGAAATGTTATGATATTTAATCGTAACATATATTGTAAGAAAGATAAACAACTTATTAGTTTTGGTCCTATATGTTTTAAACATTCAGACATTGAAACTTATAGTTATGCTGATGTTAAAGATGATACTAAGTTCCCTAATAATTATGTTAATGATTACGATTTTAATTATCCTGCTTTTTATGTTAATGATAAAACTTTAGTATATGACCGTAAAGTGTATATATCTGATACTGGTAAAGTATATGATATATCTGAAAGAAACGCTATTGCTAAAGATTGGACATCATTTACTACAGCTTATGCTAGAATTGTCAATTATAGTAAGTTTAGTAGAGTTAATACAAATGCTATTTCGATAAAGAAAGAACCTGAGTATTTAGTAGGTGTTTTAGGTAGTGAAGAAGGTGGTACTGGTACTCATCAACGTAGTGCTAATATTGTTGTTAAGCCATTAAATGCTACAGACCTTATAGAATTAAAAGATACGTATATAGAAAGTAATTATAAACTTTATACTAATTATAAAGATAATCTTAATTATGATTCTTATAAACGTGCTACTATTCGTCGTAGTGATGTAATTGGTGATGAAAGTCTTGCTAATGCCTGGAGACACTTTAGAGCGAACAACTATAAAGTGCTTTCCAAGAACAAAGGCAACATTACAAATATCATTGGCGTAGGCACTGCATTTTTCGTCCACACGGAGCATTCTTTGTTTTACCTTAATAGAGATAACCTCCTCAAGACATCGGGCGACACAGCGCAATTAAAAATGCCAGATTTGTTTGAAGTAGAACCTATTGAACTATTTACTAGTAATCATGGTTATGGTGGACTTCAACATCCTCAAGCTTGGACTGTTAATAGTAATGGTTATTGGTTTGTAGATGCAGACAATAGAAGAATATATAACTTTGATAATAATCATCTTACTGATTTAACTAGTGATATTCTTAATTGGATAAACAATGTTCAAATAGCTGATGCTCACATGGTTACAGATTTTGCTAATGCTCGTGTAATTATGTGTCTTGCTTACTATAGTGAAGATGTTGGAGATAGAGAACATAATCAACCTGGTTATATTACTTTATCTTTTAATATAATTAGTAAGAAGTTTGTTAGTATCCATGATTATAAATTTAACATAGGTGTAAATACTAAAAATCATTGTTATTTTTATTATGCTGTAACAACTAGTTCTTTCCTTTATTGTTTCCACAAAAATACTCCTTTAGGATTCTATGGTAAAACTGGAGATTATGCTGGACTTGATGACCATGCTTATGGTTTCCCAGCTATGAGTACAAATATTACTATACAAAAGGAAGATGGTACTGAAGAAACTAGAACTGTTAATCCTGCTATATTTGATGTTATCGTAAATGAGAATTACAATATTCCTAAATGTATTAATTCTATTAGTTATATACTTAATAAAGAGTATGCTTACTTTAGTAATCAAGTTACTAGAATGGCTGAACCGCTTATGGGCAATGGAACTTATGGAGATATAGAACATTATAGTGGTGATAAACTTCGTATTTATACTGATAGTAATGATACAGGTGACTTAGATATTTCAGGACATAAAATGATTAATGATGATACTGTAACTAGAGATAGAACTCCAGATTACAAGGTTCCTTATTATGATAAAGGTATTTGGAACTTTAATTATATAAGGAATTATATTAGTAGTAAACTTACTAAAGAAGAGATATGTAAACGTTATAACTTGGATATTAATAATCTTACTCCTGCACAAGAAACTAAGATTCAAACTATGCTTAATAATCCAAGTGATGAACGTAATCTAGTTTATGGTCGTTATTTCGTTGTTAGATTTATCTTTAGAAATATAGATAATGTTCCTTTTAGATTTGAGGATTTAAATATTAATTATTCAAAGTATTAAATTATGACTTGTAAAATTAAAAGAAGAAGTCTTCGTTGTGGTGGTAGACCTAAAGCTGACTTCGGTAGTCTTTTTACTTCTGTTATAGCTCCTGCTCTTAACGCAACAGGTTCTATAGTAGATGAGTCTATAGACAATAATAAGACTACTACTAATGGTGTTGTTAATAGTAATACTACTATTCCTAGTGACCCAACTAAAACTCCTACTATGAGATTAGGTGGTAGAAAGAAATGTTGGATTGGTGCAGCTATTGGTGCTGCTACTAGTATAGCAGGTTCTTTGTTTGGTAATGGTGCTAAGAAAAGAGAAATGCGTCGTCAAAAGAGTATTCAAGATTGGCAGAATACAACTCAAGAAGCTGCTAATATGACTACTGCTCTTAATAATAGTCAAGATTATCAAGAAGATTATCTTAGACAATTTAGAACTGCTGCTAGACTTGGTAAGACATTAGGAGCTAAAGGTATTTACATTACTGATGGTGGAGGTGCTACTAAGATAGGAAACAACACATATCTTCTACGGGGCGGCTCTCACGAAGATGTGAATGAGACTGGTCAAACAGGTATTGGTATTAATGTTGGTGGTAATGAAGTTGAAGCTGAAGGAGGTGAAGTTGCTCAGAAGAAGAATGGTGCTCTAAGAATCTTTAGTGCTCAACCTATTCTTGGTAATGGTATGAGTCCTGCTCAAGCTATTCTTAGAGGTTATAATAAAGATAAAATATTTAGTCAACAACAAGCGTTTAAGAGAAGAAATGGTCTTAAAGATGATGGTAGTAAAGCTCAAATTGGTGGTTATTATGGAGCTAACTATCCTTCTCCTTTATCTTTATTATCTGTTATTTACAATAAAACTTTAGGAAGATTTGATAATAAAAATCCTTTTCTTCAAACAGGTACTGCACCAACTCCTAGTAGAGGTTTAAATCTTAAACAAGTTCGTAGTGGACTTGTTAATAGAAATATGATGCCTACTAATAGAGTATATCGTATTACAAATATGAGAGAAGTAAAAGATGCTAAAGCTATAGGACAATATAGAAAATTACCTGAAGGCGTTAGACTTCCTAAAAAAACTGTAGTAAGTAAAAATGGAAGAACTTTCTCAATCGGAAAAGTTGGTGGTAATAGTCATGGAGGAAAAGCTGCTGCTATGGGTGAACCTTGGACTGGAACAACTAGTGGTGGATACAATGAAAGTAAATATGTTATAAGTACTCCTTCTAGACATACAGTTTGGCAAGTAGGTCATCATGGAAATTATTCTAATCCTCTTCCTGCTGATGCGATAAAAAAAGGTAGTGGTCTTTGGAAGAAATTTGATGCTGAAGGTAATACTGGAATTAGTACTAAACGTATGGTTGTATATAAAGATTTAGGTAATGGTAGATATTTAAGAATAGATAAAAGTAAATATAGACTTGGTGGTGGTCTAACTTCTAAAGATAGAGGTTCTTCTAAACATCCTTATCCTTCTGTATCATCTAAAGATTTTGCAGGTGGTGGTAGAAGTTATCCTATTCCAACTAAAGCTGATGCTGTTGATGCTTTAAGACTTGCTGGTCTTCATGGAAGAAGTGATGTTATAAGTAAAGTATATAGTAAATATCCTAGTCTTAGAAAGAAGAGTTTGTTAGGTAGTTGTAGCCGCCCCGTAAAAGGTATGAGACCTAAAGCTGCTATTGGTATTTATACTCCTTTCAATAAACGTTATACTTCTATTTATGATGCTCCAGATTATAATTCTGATTATAATGGTGGTAATGTTTTAGGTAATGGTGAAGTAACAGTTACAGCTAAGAGAATTAAGCCTACTTTTATGAAACCAAATAATGATGCAATGAATATTATTAATCATCCTGCTAATGAAACTCCTTATATTCCACAAAGACATAATCGTAGTCGTACTATATTTAGTGGTGGAGATTATTTAGGACTAGGTATTGATACTCTTGCTGCATTAAGTACAGGTCTTGTAAATTATAATACTGCTGGTAAATATGTTCTTCCTGATAGAGCACCTATTATTCAAGCTAGTAAATTGCCTACAACTTATAATGTTAATCCTGAAATAGAAGAGGTTAAACGTTATAGAGATAGACTTACTGGGCAAACTTTCAATAATACTTCAAGTTCTGTAGCTGCTCTTAATAGAAGTGGTGCTATTAATCTTGACGCTATTTCTAATCTTAGTAAACTTTGGGCTACTAAAGAGAATGAAGAGAATAAGATGCTTACAGAAGATGCTAAGAATCAACAAACTGTTGCAGCACAAAATGTACAGAATGAACTTGCTCGTCAAAGTGAGATTGCTAGAATTAAGAATGAAGCTAATCAAGCTAAGGGTGATGCTCTTAATGTTGGTCTTAGTGGATTGTCTCAAGCTTGGACTAATTTCTGGACTGCTGGTAGAACTGCTTATGAAGATGACCAATCTAGACGTGCAATGATTGCTTCTAGTAAAGATGCTACTCCTACTAGACTTATGGAAATGGATTTTGATTTATCTCCTGATGTTATAGCTGCTCTTTATAGAGCTTCTAACGAAGATAGAACTAAACGTTTCTATTTGTCTAGATTGTCTCCTAAACAAAGACAAAAATATGGTATAAATTAATATTATATAAATACTTCTGATAGTACTATTACTATCAGAAGTTTTACTATTTTTGTAATCAGTAATTAAATAATAATATTATGGCTTATAAAAACAATCAAAGTGGTATTACTATTGGAGGTTATGTTCCTCAACGTGTACCAGTTCGTTCAAATCTTGAAGCTCTTAGTCAAGCATTAAATAAAATTGATGAGCGTTCTGATAAAGCAATTCAACAAAAGTCTGCTATTACAAATGCTATTGGTCAATTAAAACTTAATGCTGCTGAGGATAAATGGAAATATGATTATGCTAAACGTATTGAACAAAAGATTAATGATGCTGCTCAATATGGTGATTATAGTAGAGCATTAGATGTTGCTACTGAACTTGCCGGAAGTGCTACTTCTTCTCCTGAAGTTATTGGTCGTATTCGAGCTAATGAAGCTTATGAAAAGAAGAAAGGTGAAGTTGAGTCTCTTGCTAATAGTGGAGTTATTAGTGGTCTTACCAAAGAACGTTGGCTTGCTCAAAATAAATATACTTATGAAGATATTCGTGATGAAAATGGTAATATAGTTGGAGGTACAGATTGGAAAGCTGGATGGGATCCAGTTAAGAAAGTTGATATGTCTAGACTTGTTACACTTGCTGGTCAACTTGCTGCTCCTGTAAAACGTGCTACTAGTAGTAGTTCTCAACATAGTGTCTCTGATGAACAAGGTGTAGGTAATGGTGGTACTAGTACTCCTGCAAGTCTTCGTTCTGTAAAAACTGGTTATAGCACTTCTAGTGGTTCTAGTTATCAAAGAGAAACTTTAACTAAAGAAAAGATTGATGAAGTTTATAATAAGCTTTTTGCTCTTGACGGAGATAATATGAATGCTCTTATTCAACAATACGATGATATTAAATGGAAAGTCAATCAACTTAAAGATGAACTTAGTACTACTACTGACCCTGAAAAACGTAAATCTCTTCAAGATAGTATTGATGCTTTTGGTAATGACATTTATGATTCTAATGGTCAACCTCTTAAAGTTAAAGAATATATGCTTAGTAAGATAGGTGTTATTACTAAAGATATGGCTTATGACAATACTAGTGTTAGTCATACTTCAGGTAGTTCTGAGACTAGGGGTTTAACGTATGGTACTAAAGCTGCTCTTAGTTCTGGTACAGATACTAGTAAAATCATTTCTCAAGTTCCTACATTAGGTGGAACTTATTATAGTAATCCTGGTGAAGTATCAACTAGTATTCAAAATGGTAATTCTTGGTTTCAAGAGCAACTTTCGCAAGGTGGTGTATTAAATTAAAATAATAAAGTTATGCTTAGTAAAAAAATATATAATCAATTTATAAGTGATGGAGATTATGTTGGTGCTGCTAATTATTTATCTCGTGCTCACTTTAGTGACCCAGTTAAACAGTCTCTTGTAAATCAAGCTATAAAGAAACTTAGAACTGATGGTCGTAGAATACAAGGTATGATGAGTAGAGCTGATGAAAATCAGCGTAAAGCTTTTGGTTTTCTTAATGCTGTAAATAGTAATGGTATTCTTCCTGGTCTTAATAATGGTATAGATGCTGATGGTAATAGACGTGCTTCAGATAATATTTTTAGTAAAAATTATGCTGAAGCTAAACGTAGATTAGGTAGTCAAGGTTCTAAAGAAGCAGAAAGTTTATCTATTAAGTTTGGTGGACAAACTGAGAAAAGAAGACTATTAGGTTTAGATTGGCTTGCTAAAGACTACGAGTATAAAACTGATGCTTTTGAAGATATGCTTAGAAGAAGTAGACTTAGTAAAGATGCATTAATTAAATCAGGAGCTAAAGTTAAAATAAAAGACGGTCAATATATTCTTGATATTAGTAAACGTAATCCTTTATTTAATAAAGTATATAATGCTTTACTTAGCACTAAAGGATATGATAATAATTATAGATTTCAAGTAGCTGGTATAGATGCTAAAGGAAAACTTATAGGTGTTAGTGATGAAGATAAAAATTGGATTAATAGAAGAAGTAGAACAGATATAACCGATACTGATGGTTATTATATTAATCCTACAGGTAATAATAATTTTGAAATGCCTAATAATATTGTATCTATTGCTAACAAAGCTATTCGCCCCGTAAAAGATAATGATATTAATGGTTCTAAATTATCTACTGTTAGTTCTATGATTCTTCCTTTTAATAGTGCTCGTAGAAAAGAAATTAGTGATGCTCTTAATACTGGTAGACTTAATACTGAATTAGCTAATGCTCTAGTAAAAGAAAATAATGAAGCTATTCTTAATGGTCTTATGAATGCTGATTTTACTCAGTATGAAATGTATGTTACTGATGAAGAAAATCCTGATGACCATACTACAGTTCGTCATTTAGTAGATAGTAGTAATGAAAAAGCTAATATTCAAGATTTGATACGTGCTGCTATTTCTGACGGAACTATGAGTGCAGATAAACTTGATTATTATGTTTCTCTTGGTATGCAAGGTAATCAAACTGGTTATGTTATTACTATTCCAACTAAAATGGATAATGATACAGAAACAGGTAATAGAATTGAAGATATTAAACAAAATAGTCGTCAGATATTTATTCCTGATTTTATGAATGGTGAAGCTGAGAAACTATTTTCTCAAAATTCTCAGACTAGAGCTATGAAAGAACTTGCTAGTATGGAAATGTATAATTATCCTGTTGATATTCCTCAAGATGGTAGACTTAATGTTTATAATGACCCTTCTACTGGAAAGGCAGTTTATCAAATGGAATACGATAGTGGTAGAGTACAACCTTTAACTAGAGAAGATGCACTTCGTAAAGTTAATAAAATGCTCATAGTTGAAGATGGTATTGATTTAGCTAATAAACAATTTTATGATGAAGATGGAAATCTTCGTAAAGGTCTTAGAAATAAAGATGGTTCTTTAAATGTTCAATTTCAACAAGATTTAAGTAGACAAATAGACACTTATGTTACTAGTGCTATGAGTGAACTTTATCCACAGGCTTGGCAAAGTTTTGCTCCTATTGCTAATAATGTTATAAATGGAGATTTTTCATCTGAAGATTATAAGACTAAATTAGCTAAAGCTATGGATAGTTTTGTAGATACAGATAATATTAATCTTATTAATAATCAAAGAGCTATTTATTCTAATTATATTCTTAGTAATATAGGAATGTATGATAATGATGCTTATAATATTGATTAATTATGAATACAGAAAACGTTTTTAATAATAGTGGAGTTATAGTTAGTAATCCTAATTATAATCCTAAAACAAAGAAGGGTCGTGCTCAACAACCCTTCTTTCATACTTTAGATGTAAGTCAAGATATTACATCTGGTGCAGCTAATGAATTTGCAAAGAATGTAGATAATGCTTGGGTAATGGGTGATACTCATAGTTATCAACGTTATGGTGTTACTCCTAATATTATTACTAATCTCGATAAAGAGCGTGCTGAAAATCAATCAAACTTTGCTAAAACATTTAATTCTTTAGGTCAAGCTCTTGTTAGTGAAACAATTCTTGGTACAATTAAAGCTGTACCTGATTTATTTGATGCTATTACTAATGGTATATTTCAATCTGATGGAGATTATCAAAACCCTATTAGTAATAAACTTCAAGAGTGGCAAGATTACTTTAGAAATGAAGTTGCTCCAATATATAGTGACCCAGAGCGTAATGATATTTATAATGGAGGTTTTACAAATTGGGGATGGTGGACTAGTAATGCACCTAGTGTAATGTCTAGTTTAACATTACTTCTTCCTAGTACTGGTATTGTTAAAGGTATTGGTTATCTTGGTAAACTTGCAAAGACTTCTAAGTTAGCTAGTATGACTAGAAACGGTATTAAAGGTATTGCTGGTATAGATAGAGCTATAGCTTCTAATAAAGAACTTAATGCTTTACAAAAAGGCATTAATAAAATTATTGGTAGTAATGGTATTGTTGTTGGTTCTGATGTAGAAAGTGCTGCTAGTAGATTTGCTAGTATTGGAGGAAATGCTCTTTTGCAACGTACTATGGAGAATTATCAAGAAGCTCAAAGTGTATATAAAGATATGTATAATGAAGCTTATGATAAGCTTAATAAAATGAACGCTCAACAATATCAAGCTTTTGTTAATAAGAATCCTGAACTACTTCAAGATACTGATACTAATGATAAAGAAGCTGTTGCAAGACGTATTGCTAAGAAGTCTGCTGATACAGATTTCCTTATGAACTATAGTAATATAGTATTTGATGTTATTCAAATGTACGGTCTTCGTAACATGTGGAAAGGTATTAGAAATTCTGATGCTGGTAGTGCTGCTGTAAGTAGAGCTGCAAGATTAGAAAAACTTAAAGTTGGTAAAACTGCTGAAGAGTTTGAAAAATACTATGCTAATATAGGTAAGATGAAGAAAGCTGGTTGGTGGATTAAAGACCATGCTAAAGCTGAGAAACTTGTAATAGCTGGAGAACTTAGTGAAGGTATTGAAGAAAGTGTTAACTATATATCTCAAATGGAAGGTATGAATGTTGGTAAACTTCTTCTTAGTGAACAAGATGCTGACCATTCTCCTTTTGATAATCGTCTTCAAAAGTATCTTAAAAGTGGAGGACTTGCTGATTCTGCTTTTTGGGGTGTATTAGGTGGTGTTGTATTTCATCATTTAGGTAGTGGTTTTGGACGTATTAGACAAACCTTAGAAGATAAAGCTAATAAAAAAGAAGATAAAACTACTGGTGAACAAAGTAAGTCTTCACCTTTTAGTATTAGCGAACTTGGTGAAACTAAATCTCGTAAAGCTGATATTGCTCACTGGGGAAAAAATACTAATCTTTATATTGAAAGGATGAATAAAATAAATGATGGAAAGAATCCTTTTGATAACGATAAAAATTTTACTAGTCCTGAAGAAAGTCAAGCTGCTAAAGAAGCTGCTGAAAATGACTTTATTACTACATTAACATTACGTGCTGCTCATCGTGGTAATCTTGATTACTTAAAATCATTCTTACAAAGTGAAGAAGTTCGTAAAGCTATGGTAGAAAAAGGTGTAGTAAATGAAGCTGAATCTAAACAAATTCAAGCTAATAATGTTGCTAAAGTTGATGCTGTTTTGGACGCATATACAAAAGAACTTTCAGGTCTTATAGGTATCGTTCAAAATAGAAATCATAATAAAAAAGAACCAGACCGTGTTCCTATTGAATATCTTCAAGAAATAGCTAGTGCTAATGTTGTTTATAATCAAAAGATAGCAAATACTAAAAATAAAGAACAAGTTGCAGACAATCTTATAAACACAGTTCTTAATGAAGAAAACATTAGAAAAGTTATTGGTCAAAACTATACTGAAGAACAAGTAAAAGGTGCTGTTCGTCATGCTCTTGTAACTAATATGATTAGCGATTTGTATGCTAGAAAGAAAGAACTTATAGCTAAAAATCGTAAGACTATTAGTGATAAAGTAGCTATTGATAATATTAATCGTACTATCAATGAGTATAGCGATATGCTTTCTAATGATGAACTTCGTCTTACAACTGCTGTTATGCTTGCTAGTGAAAGAGACGACCAAGGTAATCTTGGACGTAATAGTCAAGACACTTTAGCTAAAGCTTATGATGATTTATTTAGTGGTGTTGATGAAAAAGGTGTTCAACTTACAGATGAAACTATTGTTCGTAACTTTGAAAAATTTGCTAATGAAAATGGTCTTTCAAAAAGACTTGCTGAATTTGATAGTCCTACTAATGTACTTAATCAAATTCAAACTGCTAATAATAATATAACTAGAATTAATAATCTTATTAAAGAAGCAGATAAAGAAAAGAATAGTACTGGTGTTAAACTTTCTGACCTTATTCTTAAACAAGCTGAACTTGAACTTTCTCGTAGATATGACCAAGCTCAAGTTATCAATAATGAAACAGACCTTGCTGCTGAACTTAGTTATAAACAAAACACTATGAATGAAGCTCGTAAGAAAGTTATTGACACTAGCTATAAATATATTGATGATTTAGCTGATAAATATAAAGATGAGGAAAATGGTAACATTCGTGCTGCTGTAGATGCTTACTTTAATGATGAGCAAAATAACTTTGATGATGCTACTTCTTTTATGACTAATAAAGAAAGAGAAGCTTTTAAAGAAAGTCTTGATGCTCTTCATCTTAGTAGCGGTCTTAACTATAGATTAGCTAATACAATTCAAGATAGCTTAATTCTTAGAACTAAGATTAAAAATGCTAGAAATAAAGCTAATGATGGAGAAGAAGAACCTGAAAGTACTACAAGTAGTACTACTACAAATAGTAATACTCCAGCTCCTACTCCTAGTCCTGCTACAGCTGCTAGTCCAATTCCTGCTCCTACTCCTACTCCTCAAGGTGGGTCGGCACAGTCAGGTACGCAAAATAATGCGTCACAATCGCCTCAACCTGCCCCGACGAATAATCAATCAGCACCACAATCCGAAGGCTCTCAGGCGCAAGGAAATAAGCAACAGGGCAATTCTAAAAAGGAAAAGGCTAAGCCAAAGTTCGATGCAAGCAAGTCACAAAACTTGTCGTTTAATGATGATGGTGACGTTACTGGAATAACTAGTGAAGACAATGGTAAGTTTGTTCTTATGAATGGAAAGAATAATACTTATGAAGTTTATCTTAATGATGGTAGACATGCCTGGCATGATGATAAACTTTTTGAGAATCCAGAACTTGCTAATGAAGATGATGTTACAGTTGTTCATCCTCCTTATATTACTGTAGATGATGATGGTAATGTTCTTTCTTTTGAAAAAGGTTTATTAGGTAATGAAGATTTAGCTGAAAAAGCTAAACAAGTAGAAGCCGAACAAGAAGAAGAAAGTAAAGAAGAAGAGGAAGATAACTCAGCTACCACATCTTCTACGGGGGGGCTTGAGGAAACAACTTCTCCTCTTGCTGCTAATGCTGAGGAAGGTAATGAAAAAGAAGAACCAAGTACTCCTGTTACTGAGACTAAAAAAAGTATTGCTGACCTTGATATGGATGAAAGTACAGAGTTAAATAGAAAACTTAGTGTTAGCATTCTTACTGCTATTGATGATGATAATGTTAATGAAGAAGAAGTAGTTAAGCAACTAAAAAATGACCTTATTTCTCAAGGATTTGATAGTAAAGAAGTTAACGACCATGTAGATAAATATTATAATGAAGCTAAAGTCTTGTTTGGTTCTTCTGTTGCAGATTTATATCTTGAAACTATTAAATCAGAAACTAAAAAGCTTGATAATCTTACTGGAGAATTTATTAAAGCTGCTGATGATTTTCTTAATACTTACGCTAAGAATACAAAAATGGTTCAACGTAATGGAAAATACTATGGTAGACTTGAAGATATACTTAGATATATAGAGCAAGAATCTAAATATACTGGTGCTCCTGAAATATTTTATAATTCTCTTAAAGATTATCTTACTAGTGAAGCTGCTAAAGATAAATTTGTTTTAACTGATGTTGAAGAAATAGATAAAGCTGATTTCTTACGTAATGTACATAAGAGTAGTTATGTTCGTAGTGTAGAACTTGGTGCTCAAAGTCTTGTTACTACAGTTAAACTTGACTTATCTGAAGTGACTGATGAAGATGGTATTAAAGCTGCTCAGAAAGAACTTAAATTAGTTAATTCTAATGATGCTCTTGAAACTGAAATTAGTAAAAAGAATAAAACTAATACTACTATTCTTCTTTACAAACATAATGGTGTTACTATAGGTTGGCAAGCTTTAGCCGATATTGATAAACCTACTGGTCTATATGTTAGACCTGCTGATGATTGGATGCACACTATTGCTGGAGATAATAATACTCCTGATGGTCCAGTTAAAGAATTTATTAAAGATATTCTCAGTAGAGATACTATTGATGGGATAGATTATTCTACTCTTGATGATATTGTTTATAGAGCAGCTTTTGATAAGTTATCTAAAGATGAATATAAACAATTAGTTGCTGCTTTTGCTTCTCATAAAGGAATACAACGTGCAGTTAGTAATCATTATGTTAGAGATGTTGAAAATCCTAATTATGAGAAACTTCTTAATGGTCTTGCTAAACTTTGGAGATATTGTTATCAAGTAAAACCTACAAATAATATAGCTGTTGGAGAATATAATGATATTCTTATTGATAGTATTGATACATATTATGACAAACTTAGAGAAGAAATTAAAATTGCTATAAATGTAGCAAATGGAGTTTATACTCCTAGAGTTAATGTTCTTTCTAAAGGTGAAGTAATTCGTGCTCATAATAAAGAACTTACTCCTGATGGAAAAACTAGACCTTCTAAAGATGTAGCTCGTCCAATAAAAGAAGTTCTTAGTAATAGTAGTGAAGCTTATATAGGTGCTACTTCTAACGGTTATGTAGCTGTTTCAGGACTAGGTACTCAAAAGTATACAGGTTATAATAGTGCTAATGGACAAACATTCTTAGCTCTTCCTAATACCAATGGTACTATAGATTATGTTGCAGCATTTCCTAGAGTTTATATAGGAGATACTTATTATCGAAATGGAGAGAAAGTTAATGCTCCTGAAAATAGAATACTTAATTCTTTAGTAGATTCTGTTACTGCTCAATTAGAAGATAGACTTGCTAATGTTAAGTCTCTTGATGATTGGAATGAAGTTAAAGAATTTATTAATGATATATTTAATTTTAGACGTAATGCTATCTTATCTTTAGGTAATTCTATTGTTGTTCAAAATAATGGTAATTTAGTTCTTAAAGCTAATGGTAATGAATATACATTCTTTGCTCGTAGTGCTAAAGACCCTAATGCTGCACCAAATGTAATTAAACGTAAAGATGGAAAGCTTTATAAGTTTGATAATGTATCTGATTTGATAGAAGATATTAAAGCTAGTGCTAAAATTAATATAAGTTCTAGTCTTCTTAATGGAGATAACAATACTAATCTTCCTACTAAAAATAAGTTTATTAGTAGAGATAAGACAGGCTTTCATATTAATATTCCAGCATATAATGGAAAGAATGCTTTTGATATTAATAATAGTACTTATAGTCAATTCCTTATTGACAATGATTTAGTTCGTGTTGATTTGGAACAAGAAAATAGTTCTAATTATAGAGCTGTTGGTATTGATAAAATAGGTAGTAATCAAACTCTTCAGATTGATATATTTAATACTTCTGAAAGCCGCCCCGTAGAAGATATAGTAGAAGACACTCCTACTGATACTCCACAAACTATTGTACGTAATGCTATAAATAGTATTATTAATAATGATAGTGTTGCTAATAAAGGTGAAACTATTGCTGAGTATCTTCTTAGTGAGAAATCTAAAGATTCTCTTAGTAAAATAGTTAAACTTAAAAAATATAATAGAGTAACTGATGCTATATTCCCTGAAAATTTTATCTTTGATAACGATAAGATACAAAAGTTTAGAGAAAGTGATGAAGCAAACAAAAATGCTTTAGCTTACTATGATTCAGAAAATGAAGAAATAGTTGTAGGTAATGATTGGTTAAGTAGAACTATTGATGCTAATACTGCTGGTGATGACGCAGTTCGTGTTCTTATCCATGAAAAACTACATAGTAAAATCAATAATAGTAGAAATCCTAAGCAGTTTAGAGAAAAGCTTAGAACTATATATGATGATTTTGTTAAAGCTATTGATGCTGATTTAGCTAATCTTAACGATAGTACTTTCGATGAGATTAATGCTCGCTTCGATAATAAAGCTGCTAATATAGATGCTCTTCGTAATTATCTTACTCATATTAAAGAATATCAGTTTGAAAAGTTTAGTACAAGACCAGATACTCAACTTGAGGAGTTCATTGTAGAATCTCTTACTTCTAAAGGTCTTATGGATTATCTTAATTCTGTTAAAGTTGAAGGTGAACATAAAGGTAAAACTAGTAGTCTTTGGCAAAAGATTATGGAGTTTATAAGTAGACTGTTTGGTATTGAAATTAGGGATGAATCTCTTAGAGCTAAAGAGTTTAATATTCTTGCTAATAAATTCAAAGAAAATAAAGTTGCTCTTAAGACTGAAGTCAAAGAAGAAACTAAAGCTACTGTTGAATCTACATTTGAATTTAAAGAAGATGAAACTAAGCCTGAAGAAAAAGTTCCTGAAGAAGTTCCTGCTGATGATAATCTTTCAAATATTACAGAAAGTAATGATGCAATTAATGAAGATGAACTTGATGATTTACTTAATATGGGTAGTAGTGTTGATGATAAAACTTTAAGCAGTTTTTCTTCGTTATACTCAGCAGTCCGGGCACTTCCAATGGACGAACAATCTCGTATGTTCGATATGGTTGAGCGTGGCGAGTTTTCTATATCTTGTCGATAGATTATTCACAGAATAAATTTCATGGTTCTAGAGGAGAATTTAAAATCCTCTAGAACTTTATTGTTTAATTAAATAATATAATTATGGCTAATTGTCCTATTACACCTAAAGATTTTTTAGGTACTGAGACTGGAACCCGTCTCAAAGAACTTTGTGGTAATGATGTAGTTAAGTTTAACGCTATAACTACATTAGTTTATAACCCTGAATCCAAGACTGGATTTACTAAAGATTTTGATGATTACCGTTTAGGTAATGATGCTGCTCAAGAAGCTCTTGAATTTTACAATTCAAGACATTTTAGTGTTGGTGCTCAAACTACTAAATCTAAGTTTAATGATATTGTTACTAGATTTGGTTATACTAGTACTACAGCTAAAGTTATGGCAAATAGAATTATAGGTAATAATATACTTACTTTCTTTGCTAATGATGTAGTTAAAGGTAAATTTGATAAAGACCGCAATAATGCTAATTTTTATGCTAATAGAGTTGTGTCTTTTGGTGCAGTTCAAGTAGCTAAAAAATACTTTGAAAATAAAGGTCAGAAGTTTACTAATAAAGAAATACTTGGTTTAGTTAATCAAATTCTTGGCTTTACTAGTGATGGTAATTTTGAAAAAATAGATGATGTTTTCGCTAATGCTAGTAGAGAAGATAAAAACTTTTATGCTATGGTTAAAGAAATGATTCTTAATAAAGTTTCTTTCTTTAATTCTATTTATGCTGGTGATAGTCGTTTAGGTATGCTTCGTTTTAAGTCTGATGAAGCTATTGATGAAAAGGTAGATTTAGATAGCGAAATGGAATCTATTCTTAATGGTAATGAAAATGATGAACTTGCCGACTTTAATAAAGAATTTGATGTAGATGGTACTACTGCTAGATGGGATGATAACAGTGGTATGGGAAGTAATTTTATGAAAGGTATTGATGAAGATATTCGTATGATACTTTTCACTATTCCTAAGCTTAACGATATTAATAAAGTTGATGGTAGATATAATTATGATAGAAGTAATGAACTTGGTGCTATTGATTTTATTGATGGTAAGAAAGTAACAGCTGCTATTATATCTAAAATAAGTAGAGATAATATTACTAGTTTTATTAATAGTATTAAGACTATTGCTGAACAGAATAAAGAGATGTCTGGTCTTATTAAACTTTATGAGGATTTAAAGACTAATAGAGATTTTGCTATTAGATTTAGAAGTCAGTTTGTAAAGACTATTATGCCTAAGACTGAAACTAGAACTGAATCTGATGGTACAGTTAGAGCTGTACTTTCTAATAAAGAATCTAATAGAAGACAATCTCTTATATTTAGTTTTCAAAATAATGTAAAGCATACTACACTTAATGTTGACCCAAATGCTATTGAAGTATTTCGTTCTGCTGTAGAAAGTGCTAAAAGAAGATATAAACTTTCTGCTAAAAATGAGATTAGACGTAATGCTGCATTTGCTGATATTGTTGCTAATTTGACTAAAGCTCTTAAAGCTTATTATCCTGACATGGATGTAAATGCTGTAAGAAATTATCTTATCGGTAATAAAACTAATGGTAGTGTTGATATTGATATTAACACTAGTAATCTTCTTGCTCATTTGAAAAATATTAGTGATGCTTCTACTAAAGCAAATGATAATCTTCGCGAAGAGCAAGAACATAAAAGAGAATGGAATAGAGAAGAACATGATGATAACGAAACTTATGTTCCATTACATACTAAAATTATTCCTGATACTGCTATAGCTGCTGCTAATAGTTTTGCTACTGATATAGAAGCTTATTCTACTGTTGCTCTTCAGTTTAATTCTAAGAATGTTCTTGGTAATCAAAGTTCTGATATTATTAATAGTTCTATGATTACTTATCTTATGAATGCTATTAATGGTACTGAAATGTCTGTTGATGCTGAAGGTAAACTTTCTCCTGAAGCTCTTATTCAATACGGTAATGAAAAGTTCCGTGTTAATTCTAAAGAAAAAGGTAATCAATATAATCTTAGTAATATTCTTCTTGAGCAACGTGGTGTTGATGGAAAAATTAAAGTATTTGGTCTTTTCCGTAAACTTGGAGATAAGTATGTTCCTACAGAATATGCTAAAGATTTGATTAACGTTAGTTTGTTTAATGGTGCTGGTAATCCTAATACTGGTCAGAATGTACTTTATTCTGGTATGAGTAAAATGGATTATATTTATAGTGCTATTGCCAATTTTGTAAATACTGAAGCTGATTATCTTTCTAAGAATGAATATGATATTGATTTTGCTAATTACTTTATGCGTGTTCCTTCTGATGCTCCTAAGAATTTTATTATTAGAGCTGCTAGATATAGAACTAAAGGAGGAAAGTATGGTAATCTTTTCAATGTAGAAAATAGTAAAGAAGTTAGTCAAGCTATTGAAACTTATCTTGATACAGAAATTCCTAGTGAAACTCGTGCAGATAATGAAGTAAAAACTTCTAAGTTTGTTAATCTTACTACCAATAAAGAGTATAATCAAATGATTCACGATTTGACTACTAAAACTATTGGTCGTAGAAAGATTATGCCTTTTAATATTCTTGAAGGTAAAAATCATAAATCAGGTTCTGAAATTGCTATTGGTTATAAATATACAGATGATAGTGGTAAAGTAGATAAATATGAACTTCATGGAACTCTTGATATAGATAGTAATGGAGCTTATTATATTACTGATGCTAAACCTGTTCTTATTTCTAGTATGAATGAGACTAAAATTAGTGATAGATTTTCTCCTACTCTTTATCAATCTTTAGTATCTAAGATTAATCGTAGAGCTAATGTTACAGGTATGATTGGTAATACTAAAGTAAAAAGAGTTATAAATACTAATCATCCACTTTATATACAATATAGAAACATGTTTGTGCAAGAACTTACAGACATGGCTCATTCTATTAATCAATGGTTTGAAACTGATGATACTGGTAAGATTCTTCGTTGGCAAAAAGAAGAAAATCCTGAACTTGCTGACCAACCTAAATTTAAAGGTGATTGGGGATTTGATGAAGAAAGTGCTAGAAGAGCTTATGCTGTTTATGAAGTAGGTAAAGGTCATAAACATTTTGTAGAAATGAATACTACTACTAAAGCTCTTACTTTTACTGGTAGACTATTTCACGATGATAGATTTGAACTTACTGATAAAGATGGTAATGTAGATAATAAAGCAGAGAAGTTATTAGAAAAGATGTTTCCTTCTCTTTACGGGGCGGATATAGATGGTTATATTCACTTTACTGCTAATGGTGATGAAGTTACTGTAAATCTTTCTAAAGAACAAGAAGATGAGATTGCTAATATGATTAGTGATTTTATTACTACTTATGTAAATCAACAAGTTGAAAAGTTTGATAAGTTTAAAAGTATAGATGTTGCTAACATTATCAATGATGATAATGTTGCTGATTTTGTACTTAATTATAGACTTATGTGTGGTAACTTTAATGATTTATTTGAAGGTGATACTAAGTTCTATAAAGATAATCAAACTCTTCTTAAACGTACTAAGGAAGACCAGGCTAGTGGAGTACCTTATGGTTTTGCTGATTATACTACTGATTATGCTAATGAAATAGTAGATGTAGCATTTAGTGAACTTAATACTAGTAGAGTTCAAGCTGAATTTGCTAGTTATAAAAATCCTCTTAATGTTACACAGCGTAATAAGTTTAGAGGTGTAACTATCAAGAATACTATTAGAACTTCTGAAGAATGTAAAGTTGCTACATTTGATAAAGATGGTAAACAACTTTCTGAAGATGGTAGTCTTGTAAAAGATCTTGTAAAGAATGCTGGTCTTACCGTAGAACAAGCTAGAACTTTAATAGGTGGTCCTATTCAATATGAAAATGGTAAACCTGTTATTAAGAATGGTGTTGTTCAAAGAAAAGGTGGTTATCAAGGAACTACTGTAAATGATGCCCAATCTTATATTACTTTTGAAGAATGGGTTCGTCGTATTGCTGGTAGAGGAAAACTTAATGAATATCTTCCTCTTATTAAGAAGATTCAGAATGATGAACCTCTTAGTGTTGGCGATATTGATACTTTTGTACAAGTACAAAAGAACTTCTATTATGACCATTATTTTGATAAGTACTCTAAGAGATTTGTACCTCGTCAAATTAAGAATGCTGAATTTGTTCTTGTACCTAGATTTATAAAAGGAACTCAACTTGAACAAGTTTATAATCTTATGAAAGATAATGGTATCGACCAACTTAATACAGAAGAAACAAGTAAAGCTGGTAAAGCTAGAGTACTTGAAATTTTTGATAGCAAGACTGGAGAAGTAACACAAAAACATATTGATGATTTTAATGCTCACGCTAAAGATTATGTTGAAGAATATGATTATAATCATCTTTATACTCAGCAAGAAACTCCTCAACATATGAATGCTGAAAATAAAGCTGGTATTCAAATTATGAAGAAGATTGTTGATAATATTCCAGTTAATAGTCGTCTTTATGAAAAGAAAGAAGAGTTCTTTAAACTTTATAGTGCTAACATTAGAGATTCATTTAACAAACTTGCTGATGAACTTAATATTCCTAGAGACGCTAATGGTAATATTCTTTTTGAAGCAGATGGAACTATTAAAGGTATAGATTATCATACATTCTTTAATAAATTGAAAGAAGAGTGTATGAGATTAGGTCTTGATAGTAATATGATAGATTATGTAACTCTTGCTGAACAAGCTGTTAATCCTATTACTGGAAGACCTAATGCTAATATGCCTATGATTCTTAGTAATGCTATTACTAAGCTTGAAAGTGTTAGTCAATCTGTATTTAATAGAGCTATTACTCGTCAAACTCTTCCTGGTTTCCATGCTGCTCAGATTACTAATGTTGGTTTTAAAGCAACTAAAGAACAAATTAGTTATTCTAAAGAGCTTCGTTATCATCCTGTAACTAAAGAACATCCAGAAGGTGAGCGTTATGTTGAAATAATGCTTCCTGCTAGTAACTTTGGTTTTGCTAAGAATGCTGATGGTACTTATAAAAAGAGTAAAGAAGACCTTCTTAAAGAACTTCAAAATGCAGGTCTTGATACTCTTATTGGTTATCGTATTCCAACTGAAGGTAAACAATCTGTTTGTGTAATGAAAGTAGTTGGTTTACTTGATGATGCTCAAGGTTCTACTATTGTTGTTCCTGATGATTGGGTTTCTCAAACTGGTTCTGACTTTGATATTGACTCTGTATATGGTATTCAATATAGTAGTTATATAGATAAGCATGGTAATATTCGTAAACAAAGTTATTCTGATGAACTTGATATTTACGATTATGCTAACTATGTAAATAGACATCTTGAGAAAGCTGATAAGATTAAAGATAAATCAGTTAAAGAAGCTTTTGAAAAACTCAATAAGGAAATAGATGAACAATTTGAAAAGTCTCGTAAAGAATTAGCTGAAGAAGAAACTCAAGCTTATGACGCTTTATCTGATGAAACTAAAGAACTTGTAAAAGCTGCTCATAAAGATTTTGAATCTCAAGCTGTAAAGAATCCAGAAACTGGTAAACTTACAAAAGATAGTTATCTTAAACAACTTCAGTTTGTAGCTGATTATATTCGTACTAATAAAACTGATCTTGATGTCGCTGATGATAATTTCATTTCAGTACATGAAGATATGGTTGATTCTATTAGTAATGAATATATTGATAAAAAAGCTTTTAAATCTGATAAAGCTAAAGAGATTCTTCAAGCTAGAATTGATAAATTTAATAAAGCTGCTAAAAAGCTTGGTATTATGAGTTATAATGAATATTTAGCTCAAAATGTAGAAGATGCTAATACTCGTAATGCTCGTAATAATCGTATTCTTGATGATATGATTGATATTCTCAAAGATGATATATCTCTTGAGGAGAACTTGTCACGTTCTAATTTTGATGATATTATCAATGCACGCGATAAAGTTATTAATCCTGTAGTTAAGAAAATACGTAACGCTAGAAGTTCTTATGACTTCCTTGACCAAGCTGATTATCAAGAAGATGTTATGAGTGGAGCTAAACTTAAAGCATTTAGTGTTACTCGTGATACTTTTGTTTCTGTTTGTAATACAGTTCAACCTATTATCAATGATGATTATAAAGTTAAAATTAGATACACTTACGATGGTACTAAAGAAGGACTTAAACGTTTACAAGATAGATTTGGTAAAGAAAATATTAGTGAAATTAATGAAGATGCTAAAACTTTAGTAATTACTCATGATAAGATTGGTTGGACCAATGATAATAAAAATGTAGATGGTCGTATTCTTACTGCATATACTTCTCAAACTACTGCTCATATTCTTGATGCTGTTAAGGAAGGTGCTATTCCAAATGTAAATGACTTTACTTTTGCAGTATATAAAACTCTTCCTGATATTGGTAGTAATTATGATACAACTGTTGCGTTTATTATGCAGCCTGCTATTAGTCGTATTGTAGAAGAGTATAATGCTAATAAGTCTATTTATGCTGAAGATACTTCTAAACCTATTCATAATGCTATTAAAAAATTAGCTATTGAAATGAATATTGGTGTAACAGAAGATGACAATATTAAAACTGTAATAGACAAAGTAAATACTGCTCTTGGTACAGAATATAGTCTTACTTCTAATAATAGAGTTATTCTTAATTATAAAGAATTAGCTAATAGACTTAATCAAAAGGAGAGCCGCCCCGTAGAAGATATGGTGTATGATATGTCTATACTTTTTGCTTATAATGATATTAATCGTTTAGCTCAAGGTATTAGTTCTTTAGCTCGTGTTTGTAATCCTGATAGATTTGGTGCTAAGCAAACTCTTTTTGCTACTAATAAAGTATTTACTGATATTCAAGAAATTGTTAATGGAGAAAATGCTAATATAGAAAATGTTCTTTCTGTTAAAGATAAAGATAATGAAATGTCTTTCCTTGAAGCTATTTATCCTGGTCTTCTTACTAAAAATGCTGCTGGTAATAAAGTTGTAGATATTAGAAGTTATATGATGGATAAACATAATGATAGTCAATCTAAATATCCTTCTCTTCATTGCTTCTTAAAATATGCTACTGCTACATCTAGTAGTATTAATAGTATGTTGTTTGATACTCAGACTGATAGTTTTAAGAATCTTGTTTATAGTCTTGAGAATACTTTTAGTGATAGAAGTCGTAATATTAATGAGAAAGAATATAATGATTTTCAACAATATATTCTTAGTAGTATATATAATCATGTTGCTCCAATAATGTATAGTAGTAAAGTATTTGCTGAACAAGATGGTACATTAGCTTACGGTTTTGATAATGAAAGTGATACTATTGCTGAACGTCAAAGAATCTTTGGATATAATGCTAAACCTCAGTTTAACTTTGATTGTGAATATATTAATAGACCAACTCCTTCAGAAGTAGAAGCTTTTATTAAACTTACTCCTGCTCAAAAGGTTGCTTATCTTCAAAGTAAATCTGAAGATGCTGGTATATTTGGTTTGCTTAAAGTAAACTTGTTCAATCAATATGAATATAATACTACTGGTCAATCTAAGCAAAGTATTCAATTTAAAGATGATACTACTGATGTAGAAACTGCTTATATGTTATTCGACCAAGCAGCTAATAGTGATAATCCTCTTGTTAGACTTGCAGCTATTGATATGATTAAATATGCTTTTGCTGTTGAGAATTTCAAGATGAGACGTAATGGTATTAGTAAAGTTATTACAAATGATGCTCTTAGAAATCCTGATTTATTTGGTGGTAAATCTGCTATTAGTTATATAGTTGATGAGTTTAATAATTTTGCTGGAACTTATGATGTTGCTGAACGCTATGTTCGTTCTCATAGTGATAGTAATTTTATCTATCATAAGACAGTTAAGAATGTTCGTAGAAATGGTGTTTATGTTTCTGAATTAAGTAAGTTCAAGAAACCAAATAATCTTTTTGTATTTGATTTATCTGACGCTAGTATTATTGCAGAAAAGATTTCTAATCTTAGAAGTGAGATAGAAAATACTACTGATGATACTGAAATTAAATCGCTCAATGCAGAACTTAAAACATCTATTGATGAATATAATAATTTAAAATCTCAAAGAGCACTAGCTGCTAAATATGGTTTTATTAATGAATCAAATACTAATGATGACTTTTATGCAAATCATTATGTTCATCTTAATGAGAAAGTAGGTAAAGAATATAAAGCTAGACTTTATAAAATCGTTGAAAATAACGATAAAATATATGCTTATCCTATTACCAAACTTGATGAAAATGAAACTGGTGAAGTAAGTCTTAATAGAGAGAATACTAAAGGATATAGACCTGAAGGTTTTTATGCTGATTATATTAACAGTCTAGATCAAGGGAATACTCCTACTATGGAAGACCTTAATGAACTGGCTAAAGCTCATAAGTTTAATATTAAGTATATTAAAGTTAAGAATGCTAATGCTTTTGATATTAATAATCCTAGTAAATATCAAAAAAGTGCTGCTGAGTTTACTATCAATAAAATACTTAATAAATATCCTGAAAGTAATGGTAAAGAATTTACTATTCAGAGTTTCTATTTAAGAAGTAAATCTATTGGTACTGTATTTGGTAATCCTCAACACATTAAAGGAACTTATGTTACTATAGAAGATGGTAAAGAAGTTACTAATGAAGTTGATGAAATATTTGAATTTAGAGCTCCTAGAAAATCTGAAATAGATAGAGCTAAAGATTTAGGTATTGATATACCTTATAACACTTATTATGTAAGAGTTAAATCAAAAGGTAAGCCTAATGCTAAGTTAAATACTAATTCTAAGCTTGGTGCTAGTGTTCTTGACTTCTCTATTGATGCTTATAATGATATGAATCGTAGAAGTCACGAAGGTGATTATTCTGCTAGTAAAAAAGTAAATAATCTTTCAGCTAAAGGTTTTAACGCTACACGTAATGAGTTCCAATCTCAAGCTGAAGATGTTTATTATAACATAACAACTTATGTTGAAGATAAAGTTAATGACATTACTCAACAACTTAATCAATTTGTTGAAGATGAAAATGGTCATTTCTTATCTGTAAATGATGCTCGTACTATAGATATTATTAGAAATAATCCTGCTGAAAGAAAAAGATATTTAAAGACTCTTCTTGATGCTAGAGCTTTGATTAGTAAATACGGTAATATTATTTCAGTTAAAGTTGATAAGTCTGTAGATAGCGATAATACTATAGCTTATGTAGAAAGACTTCAAAATGCAATTAAACAACTTACAGATACTTCTATTATTGAACAAGCTGAAAAGTTGTTTGCTAATGATTATCTTGCAAAGCTTAGTGATAATCCTCAAATTCAAAATAATCTTATTAGTGTATTTGATGGTTTTCATTCTACTAGTTGGTTTGATGCTTGGGTTGGTGATTTACAAGATTCTGGTAATGCTTTTATACAGGTACTTACTAAGAATGTAATGTCTGATATTAGAGCTAAAGAACTTCAAGCTAGAAGAACTGTAGATATTTTCAATAAGGAGATAGATAAAATATTTGCTGATGCAAAAACTGCTGGTGTTAATTTATCATTTGATGATATTATTGACGCTGATGGTAGATTTATTCGTCCTTATAATGATAACTTTGAAAATGATTTAAATAAACTTAGACAAGATGAGCGTAATGCTAAATCAGATATAATTAATAATCCTGAAGCTTACGTTGAAGCTAAGCATAAACTTGATAAGTTTTTATTAGACCATGTAAATCGTAAATTTGTTGATAGTTATTATAAGGAACTTTATGATGCTCAAGATGAACTTTATAGAAATCATAGACCTATACTTGAAGAGTATGTTAAAACAAAGGCTATGATTGATGAAATTAATGCCAGTAGAACTGATGGTACACTTAGTCCTGAAAAAGAAACTGAATTAAAGAATCTTTGGTATCATCTTAATGATATTCGTTCTGAATATGATTTAGATAATGGTGAACCTAAAGAAAGTTTTATCATGGGTTATCCTGGTATGAATCCTTCAACTGGTGAAATTGTTGATAAAGAAAGATACCATAAAGCTAGAATAAATAACGCTGATGATTGTAAAGCTCTTGATAAATATCTAAGAACTATCAATGATATTCGTAATAAATATAATGATAGTAGAGTTCGCAAAGGTTTTGAAGACCAACTAAAGCGTATGCTTGATATTGTTGAAACTGCTGAATCTAGAGACCCATCTGGTAGAATTAGTATTCCTGCTTCTCAGCTTGAAATGAATAAAGAATATAAAGCTGCAAAAGCTTGGCTTGCTACTAATGCTAAGTGGACTATTGACCCAAGTATTCAAGAAGCTATACATGAAGCATATAAAACTATGGGTTATAAGGGTGAAAATAACAGTAAGCTTAAAGTATATCTTAGAAAGCTTAAAGCAACTAATGTAAATCCTTATGATGAATTTGGTCGCTTAGATGGTACTATATTTACTGAAGAACAACAAGCTGCTATTCAAGAAGAAGCTCAGAAACGTTTTAATAATACAAAATATGGTATGGAAAATGACCGTATTCTTATTAGTAATGGTCCTGAAGATGATGTTGTTTATCCTTCTGAAGTTTATAAAAGACTTGCAGCTAATGGTGTTCCAAATAAAGAATATCAACAAATAGTGAAACAAGTTAATGAAATACTTGCTCCACATTATGACATTGCTACTAAACATGTTGCTACTTCAGAGCTTACTGAGGAAGAACTTGATAAACTTTATCAAGCTTATCAACCTTTGTTTGCTGGTATGAAGAAAACAGAAGATAGTACTAATGGTAAGTCTATTGCTTATTTTGTTACTCGTTTTGTAGATTTAGATAATTACAATAAAGAAGCATTTAATCTAGAAGAAGAACGAGCTAAAGCTAAAGGAGCTAAGTATTATAAAGCTTGGGAACGAGTTAATAAAATGGGTATTCCAAAACTCGATGATAAATACCAAGTTGTTACTGATGCTTCAGGCAATATAGTTTATGACGAAACTAAGGATAGAATACCTAATCGTTATCTCTATGGTACTCTTAAAGTAGATATGGATAAATATCTTAAGACAAAACGTAAAAAAGATGTTGATAGACTTCGTAAACAAATGGACGAAAGAACTGAAGCTTATCGTACTATACATAATAATCTTGAGACTGTCAATACTCCTTATTATGAAGCTGAACTTAAAAAGCAAAGAGCAAAAGGTGATGCTGAATTTAAGAAGTGGTATGATAGAAATCATGTATTTAATCCTTATACTCATAGAATGGAACCTACTGTAATATGGAGAAAAACTCAAGTTATACCTTCTGTTGCAAATGGCGAATGGAATGCTGGTTATGCTCAAACTGAACTTGCTCCTAAAGCTGCATATAAAAATCCAAATTATAAAGAAGGTGTAGGTTATGTTGATAACTATAAGAAAACTTCTGATAGTACTTATGATACAAATGTTGTTCTTAATGAATATCAACAAAAACTTATGTCTCATATTCAAAAGACTCTTAATGCTCTTGCTCAAACTGAATCTGCAAAACGTTTTATAGGTAGAGGTTATCTTCCTTCTATGAGTAAAGGTGCAGAACATGATGCAAAATGGTGGGGAAAACAATTCCTAGAGTTCCTTGGATATAGTGATAAACTTCAGAATGGTAGAGACCCTTTCTATCATATAGATTATGCTGATGATAAAGCTATTGATATGCCTATGTTAATGGAACAACTTAGAAATAAAGATTCTGTTAATATAGAAAATATTAAAAAGACTAAGCCACAGCGTGTATCTTATGCTGACGATGAAGAATATAATGCTGCACTTACAGCTTATAATAAACGTATGGAAGAAGCATTGAAGAAGAATAAAGAAATTCATCGTGCTTTACTTAATAGAGATTATCGTACTGTACTTTCAAACTTCATTACTCAAGCTGCTCATTTTAATGCTATACAAGATAATAAGTATATGCTTTATTATGGTAAAGAAATGCTTGATAGAATGGAAGTATATCAAAAGAATGTAGGTTGGAGTAACTTAAAGAAAGACCATCAAAGAGGTGCTAGAGGTGAAACTCGTTATCTTACTCAAAAAGATGAAAGACTTCAAGGTCAATATGAGAATTGGATTCGTAGAATTATCTATAATCAATTTAAAGAAAGTAATGCTAATTTTACTAAAGTTAGCAGTCTTCTTCAATCTTTTACTAGTGCTAAATTTATGATGCTTAATATCACTGGTGGTATTGGTAACGTTACTGTTGGCGAATCAGGTTTAGCAGGTGAGTGGATAGCTAAAGAATTTATTGGAGCTAAAGACTATGCTCTTGGTAAAGCTTTATGGATGCACAATTCATGGAGTTTCATTAACGACCTAGGTAAAGATAAAGCTTCTACATTAGCTAGTGCTATAGTCAAAGAAATGAATATTATTGACTTTGACCAACTTGCTGGTATTAGTGATGGTAATCATCTTGATGCAGGTACTGCTTTTGAAAAGCTTAGAAATGCTCTTTATTCTCCTAATGCTATAGGTGAACATTTTATGCAGAATGCAGCTATGTTTAGTCTTATGTATAGTAACAGACTTGTACCTGTAGTTGATGCTGAAAATAGAGGTAAAATCAAGTATCGTGCTATGAGTAGATATGAATATATTGCTGATTGCCATGAGAAAGCTCTAAAGCGTATTATTGAAGGTACTGAATTTGAAGCTAAGTTTAATAACTATGTTGGTACTATAAAAGAAGATGCTAATAAACTTAAAGAGTTTGTTTTTGGTCGTAAAGATTTTACTACTGAATTTGCTAGAACTCTTCCTAATAAAATGCAAAAAGAATTTGTTAAAGCAAAGAAAGAACTTGAAAAGACTGCAACTACTGAATTTGAAAAGTATAGTCGAGTTATTGATAATCTTGATTTAAAAGATGGTAGATTATCTTTTAAAGAAGGTAGTAAACTTGCAGAACTTGATGCACTTAGTGCAAATAAAGAAGTTTCTGATGCTTATAAGTTCTTAGGTGAATTTAAAGGTAAAGTTATTAGTGTAAATAAAGAGATACATGGTGTATATGATAAACTTGGTGCTGCACAACTTGAAAAGCATTGGTGGGGTAGTCTTGCTATGCAATATCATAAACATATATATCCTGGTATTCTTAAACATTATAGAAGACAAGGTTATTTTAATGAAGAACGTGGAGCTTTTACTTTAGGTTGTGGTCCAGCTCTTATGGATTTCCTTTCAATGCCTTTAGATAAGATTAAAGCAGATAGAGAAATTAATGGTACTCAACTTGGTGCATTACAAACTCTTCAAAAGTTGTTTATGGGTTATGTAGATATGGCTACAAACTTTAATACAAACTGGAATATGTTACCTCGTTATCAACGTGCTGCAATACTTAGAGCTATGGGTAATGTTGCTGGTTCAGTAGCTGCTATTGCTATGGCTCTTGCTGCTCATGCTATTTGGGATGATAAAGAACTCGAAAATAGTACTTTAGGAAATCTTCTTATTTATGAAGCAGATAGTCTTGCAACTCAAATTATGATGTATACTCCTCCATTTGTTATAACTGAAGGTAAGAAGTTATATAGTTCTCCTATTGCAGCTCAGACTATGCCTAGTGATATTCTTAAAGCTATGAATATTATAGCAGAAGGACTTATAGCTGGTGATGATTATAATTGGGATTATAGTAGTGGTAGATATTCTGGAGAGAATAAACTTTATGTTCTTACAACTAGACAGATACCTATCTATAGAGCTTATAGTAATATTGCTGGTCTTGATAAGAGTAACAGTTACTATAAATTAGGAGATAATATACTTGGTATAATACCTACTAATGTAAATGATTAAATCCGCCCCGTAGAAGACATCGATAGTGATACTTCTACTAATAATAATTAATTAAGACCTTTATCTGTTGGAGATATTAATATTAATAGTATCTTTGCAACAGATAAAGGTTTTCCTGTTTTTGCCATGAAATTACTACAGATGTATGCGAAACTTTATTGCTCTATGGTGTAATGGAAGCACTACAGATTTTGGTTCTGTCAGAGCAGGTTCGAATCCTGCTAGAGTAACAAATGCTATAAGTTCTAAACTACTTGCTAAATTAATTGTTTATAGGGTTTAAATGTGGTTTAAGGTGATATTTATAAAGGTTCTGAGCTAGATAGTCGTGATGACTGTCTAGCTCTTTTTCGTTTAATGTGTTATAGTGTGTCGCTACTAATAAATAAAAAAAAAGAGTAACTCATCCTCACGGACAAGCTACTCATAATAAAACAATGATTAAAAATGATGCAGCCGCTGCTTCTGATGTCGAATTATGAATTCTTATAACATGGAATGCAAATATCAAAAACATAAGTAATATTTCAATTTCTTTCGTAAGCGGTCAAATAATTAAAGTAGTATGATTAATCGGCATTAATATGTAAGTTGCTTAGAAATCATTTATTATGTAATTGTGGGAGTTTCCCACTAAGTTTGGCACAGATTAAACTCGTATGCCTGGAGCTGAAATAAGACTGACAAGTAAGAATGGTTATTAAATAAATTACACTTTAAATGACTTCTAAGCTACTTTGATGTTACGGCTGAACAATTATTCAGGAGATAAAAATCACCCTCGTATAGAGGATTTCAAAATATTGGATTTGTCATATAGCTCAACTTATTTAAAAGGAGCTTTAATTATATTACCATTAGCATCAAGATAAATAACACTATCTGTGTCATATCCATCATTTGTAGAATCAACATCATTAATTTCATAGAAATCATCATTAATTCCACAACTATCTATACTTACAGGTTTATTATTAGAAACTTTATTGTAACTACAAGCAACAAGTCCGGCAGCTACAATAGTAAGTATAAATATGGCTATATTCTTATGTTTATTATAATTTGGATTCATAATAATTTTAAATTAAAAACTGCTAGTACTTTCACAAGCACTAGCAGCAACATAGGAAGAAAAAAATTTCAATATTTATTTCAGATACAAATCTATATACCTCTGTATACAATTTACATGTGTACTTCCAACAAATTTAAATGTTACTTCATCATCTTTAAGAAATATTGTAGTAGGATAATCATAAGCTTTATACTTATGAATAAGTCTTTTAGGAAGCTCTGTAAAATCTTTAATTTCAAGAGCTATTTCTTTAGATGATTTAGCAATAACTGTTTGAATGTTATTTATCACTATAGAACAACCAAGACAATTCTTAGTCGTTATTATCAGGATTTTTCTTTTCATTTATCTCAGCTACTTTTTCATAATAAGAACCATCAGGAGCAAAATGAACTCCTTCATTATTAAGAATAGTCTCATAAGTCTTTGCGGTATTCTTCAAATCTCTGAGAAGCAAAGCAAGATTAGCAAAAGTTACTTTACCAACTTTATCACTATTCTTAGCATTTTCAATAAACTTAGCTACATTATTAACTTCGATAGCAGTATGTGCGTGCTGCTTAATCATTTCTGATACCCACTTTTTCATATTGTTTACTATTTAAATTATTAATTATTTCTTTGCTGTAGAACCAAAAGCACCGTTACCTCTATCAGTTATGCCAAGGTCTTCGAGGTTCTCAACTGGTTCAAAACAAATTTGTCTATGATGAGGAATCTCAAGTTGTCCAATAACATCACCAACTTCAATAGGTTTTGCATTAGTTATAATGGAACGGAATATAACAAAAAATTCTCCACGATAACTTTCATCACCAGTACAAGGAGAATTAGGTATTACATAACCCATTTTAGTAATACGTGAATTAGGACGTAAAGTAAGTGAATCACGATATTCAGTAGCAACATGAATACCAGTTCCACACTTAACACGACCATCTTCTGTGATTTCAACACTAGTTGCAATTACATCACAACAAGCATCTGTAG
>OLXK01000099.1_pt1 | contig 97876 bp, 90 predicted proteins | sample 1674321 | NCBI WGS metagenome assembly OLXK01 (sample SAMEA103958162, study PRJEB25191) | human gut metagenome | reverse complement strand
ATGTCCTCGCCAAAACCAAGAAGGAGTGCGTCGAGAAGCTCCAAAAGCTCAAGGAGGAGTGTGGCGGGCTGAAGCCGGAGAAGGTGCGGTCCGAGATGCCCTTCGGGGACTGGCTGACATACTGGTACGAGAATCACTCCAAGCCCAAGATCCGCCCCACCACGCAGGAGACTTATGAGAGCCGCATCCGTCTGCACATTATCCCGGAAATCGGTGACATCCCGCTGAATAAGTTGACGCAAAATGACCTGCAGCAGTTCTATGGCCGACTCAAGAAAAGTGGCCGGAAGCGCTTCACCGACAAGTACGGCGAAGGGCTGTCCGACCGAATGGTGCGTATGTGCCACGCCACCTGCCGCTCGGCGCTGGAGAAAGCGGTGCAGGATGGGCTAATCCGTGTGAACCCGGCCCTCGGCTGCAAGCTGCCGCCGAAGAAGGCGCGGGAGATGCAGGTGCTGACACGAGAAGAGTTGCAGCGATTCCTCATTCAAGCGAAGTTTGAGGGCTACTACGAAGTGTTCCTTCTGGACTTAGCCACCGGCCTGCGCCGTGGCGAGCTCATGGCGCTGCAGTGGGATGACCTGAACTTCAAAACCGGCGTACTAAACGTGAACAAGCAGGTCTACGACGTGCGGGGCCAACTCCAAATCAGCACGCCCAAGACGAAGAACTCCGTCCGCAAGATCGTCTTGCCGCCTGCGGTGGTTGAGGTGCTGCGGGAGTACAAAAAGACGGTGGACTCCCGATGGATGTTCCCGTCCCCGGTGAAGGAGGACTGCCCCATCACCCCCGGCGTAGTGCGCCGCAGATTGCAGCTCATCTTGGAACACGCAGGGTGCAAGCATGTTAGATTTCATGATCTGCGCCATACATTCGCGACGCTGGCGCTGGAAAACGGCATGGATGTGAAGACACTCGCTGCCATACTGGGTCATGTGTCAGCGGCCACCACGCTGGACATCTACACCCACATCACCGACGACATGCGGCTCACGGCCGCCGCCAACATTGACCGCGGCATCGGCAAAGCAGCGCCGCAGGAGGACGCTTCGGAGCCGGGGCAGGAAACTGCCCCGGCCCAGGTGGAAAAGCCGAGTATGACCGACTTCAAGCCCTATGTGGGCCGCAAGCGCAGGTCTGGCACCGGCTGCATCAGCGAGATCAGCGACCATCTCTTCGAGGGGCGCTACTCCCCCAAGTGGCCCGATGGCAAAAAGCACGCCCGCAATGTCTATGCCCATACCCGCGAGGAGTGCGAGGAGAAGCTGAAGGTACTGATCATGGAGATGAAAGCGGAGATTGCGGAGGCACAGCGGATGAAGGATTTGGGTGAAGGTGATGGGCGGCCGACAGATGAGAAGAAGGGCAAGCGGGGGAAGACGCGGGTATGAAAGGAATCACCGACATGGGTACCGAGTAATTGGTGCCCATGTCGGTGATTCTTGTCGTCTGGATATACATGCACAATGCACATCATGTATTCCTGATAATTTATGATTGGCCGGAGGATTTGACCTCTAAATCGGAGATAATGCCATTAAGTTTTAACTCAATTATATTAATCCTATTTTCTATGTCTTTTACATCTAATTTCCAAGCCGATGCCAATTCTGCCTTTAAATCAGCAAGTTCCTCATCCAACATTTCGGTATTAATACCAACTTCATCTAATCCGTCCAAAGTTTTTTCGATATATTCCATTTTAACCGTAAGACGTTCTATAGCTAAGTCGTTATTGTGAATATTGACTACAGTCCAGCATACAAATGAAAGTGCAGCCGTAATCACCACAGCCCATATTCCGTTAGCTTCCCAAAAACGCTTGATTCTTACCCTCAGAGGAGGTGGAAGCGGATTAACAGGTTGCGGGTCAGGACTTTCATTGCTCTGCAAATAATCTGTTCCTGTTAGATTTTCATTGTTGATTCCGACCGTATCCTCAGGTTGGTTTTGTGGATTGTCTAAAAACTCCCTATAGGAAGCAACTTGGACAGTGTTCTTTTTAGTGGAGTGTGTTTGTTTGCGTTTGCTCGCGCCCTTATTTTTTGCCATTTTTTTCTCCTGCTGTAAGAACCTCTTCGGATAGCAACTGTTTGCCGCGCCCTAATACAGGTTTTATCACATCCGAGACATATGTTCTTGGCGGAACATAGTGCGCTTGGTAGTCAAAACTTATACCGGTTAGATTTTCTCCAATAGCACCGACAGTATAAATCTTATTAATAAAATCACTTTTATCAGACCATATGGCGCCCGAAACGGTGGATTCTTTTTTTGAAAATCTAAAATCAGTGACCTCTTTAAACTCAGGCTTAAAGTACTTCTCGGCAAAAGATTGAATCCCTTGATCTGATATTTCGCAAGTAAATACAATCCCAATACGCCGAACAATAAGTGAATTTTCTTCGATAATCTTGGGAATCAAGAATTTACTTATCCGTCGAACAAATTCAGAAAACTCTGAAGTAAAATCATCTTGAACAACATGTGTATAGATTAGATTATTGGATGTAAGCTGCAGAGAATGTCCACATGCGTCATTTGAAAGAGAACGGGATGTAGTATATTGGGTGCTAATTTTGGGGAAATACTTTGCTGAGAAAAATTTATTGTTATATAAAATACTATCCGCAATTGCTCCCCAGTTGTCAAGCAATTTAAAGGAATGGCTATATAGGATACCACAGGCAAACTGCACCACTCGATTTTCTATCATATTATCGCCTCCCCAATTAAGTATACTGCATGGGAGATAATATTTCAATTAAATTATTCCACTTCTCGACAAAATAACAAAGATATATAGCATTTCATCAGACAAAGGGAATTCAAATGTTCCATCTTTGCATTGGATGAGACCTGTACTTACCATCTGATTAACCGTTACAAAAGCCCATTTAGGAATTCGATCTAAAGTATTGTATATCATGGATTACCCTCCTCACGAAATGAGATTACTTCTAGTTTTTAATTGGTATATAAGACAAAGTATGCATGTATTGCAGTTCAAATACTCCTCAAATCCTGCGCCGCAATAGACAAAGAATAAGAAAAATCCCTCTGAAATCGTTGATTTCAGAGGGATTTTGGTCCGAGTGAGGTGACTTGAACACCCAACCTCGACATCCCAAATGTCGCGCCCTACCAGTTGAGCCACACCCGGATATTCACTTTTCTGCCATGATACCACGGCAAGCGGTAAAAATAAAGATTTTTCTGTCTGTGGTCATTTATGTGGTCAAAGCCGATTTTATACCGCTTTCGGCAATCGTGGAAAGTCCCGCGAACGCAGGTGTCGCAAGGCTTTGCGGCGTTTCACCTCACCCTATCCCGGATACAACCACGGCACTCCCAAACTGATTTCGAGTCAAGCCGTTCATGCCCACTCGCATAAATCTGTAGAAAATAGATTTGCTGTGGCTCAAACGAGAATTGCAGGCCTCCTTTATGTAAAATGAAAGCAAAAACGGGAGGCGCTGATATGGTCGCAGGGCACATGACAAAGAAAAATGGGTATTGGTACTTGATTCTTATGGTGAGGGATGAGACGGGCCGGTTAAAGCAGAAGTGGATTTCAACCCACCTTCGGGTGGAGGGAAATAAAAAGAAAGCAGAAGCAATGCTCCTTGCCGCTCGACGGGAATATACGGATTTCGCCGAAATACAAAAGCGCAGCAGCGATGTTCTCGTCAGCCACTACCTCACGACCTGGGTCAAGAGTTGTCGTGGAAAAGTTTCATTTGGTACCTACGAAGAATACCAGAACTGCATTAATAACAGAATTGCCCCTTACTTCAAAGAACGGAATATTTTGCTTTTAGATCTGAAACCGGCAGATATTCTGGATTACTACAATTCGCTATATGCCAAAGACCTTACGGGAAATACAGTCTTGCACTATCATGTGCTTCTCCGCAAGGCCTTGAAGGAGGCAAGCATGCGGGGTTTCATTCAGAATGACCCGACAGACTTTATTCCACGACCTAAAAAGGAGCAGTCTGCTGCGGATTGCTATTCTCCGGAGGAATGCAGAAAATTACTCAATGCGCTTCATGATGATCCACTTGAACTTCCCATTACGTTGGCCGTTCTGTATGGACTGCGGCGCAGCGAAGTTTTGGGGCTGCGATGGGGTGCTATTGATTATGAGCGAGCCACAATTACCATTTCACATTCCGTAACATCGACCGCAGTTAATGGGAAGCGGCAGCTGATCGCGAAGGACAAATTAAAGCGCAAGTCCAGCTTTCGAACATTGCCGCTTATGCCACAGGTTGCAGCTATGCTCCAGAATGCCGCGATCCAGCGTTATGGGACACAGCCTCCGCCTAATGAGGAATACATCTGTGTGAATGGGACGGGGCAGTTGTTTACACCCGACTATCTATCTGAGCATTTCAAAACAATTCTCGCAAAGAACAACTTGCGCAGGATTCGATTTCATGATTTGCGGCATAGCTGTGCCAATTTGCTGATCTCTGCCCGTGTGCCGCTGATAGAGGTACAGCAGTGGTTGGGGCACAGCAGCCTGTCAACTACGGCGGATTTATATTCGCATCTGGAGTATGCCGCCAAGGAGCAAAATGCTCGCGTCATCTCGCAGATGTTACTTTGACAAAAGAAAGGAGAACACCATGGCGTTTGATATCATGAATCTTTTCGAAGAAACGGAAAACGTAATTACAGAATTGGACGAAGGGAACGAGCTGGCTGCGGTGGATTTTGCCAACCGTATTTCATCTATGTCGCCCTCGTGTTCGGCAACCAAAAGCTATGCAGTCTACCAGGACGATGCCGTCATAAGATACGCCCAATGGTTTATAGCCTGTAACAAGGAACTCGGGATTGACCGTTGCATAGACGGCCTGCACCAATATGCCAGTAGATTCTGGTATGCGGATACACCGATACTCACGGAAGAAGGCGTGGCAACGGCGGTTCAGATGGTGGACGCCCTGTTTTCCTATTCTCAAAAAGTACTGGACAAGCATCTGGTCGACATTTTACTGATTGATGCCCAACACGAGTGCTTGAATGGCGAAACCTTTGCTATGTTTACAGCGGGAGGAATGCAGAGTTGCATCTGTATGTACCGAATGCAAAGTGAGGAGGTAAACCCTATCCATGTACTGCTGCACGAATTGGGTCATTTGCTCCACATCAAGGCGACCGGGACACTGACTGATGTTCCTGACTCTTTCAAGGAACATTTGCTGGGACTGGGCATAGATTGCAGGAAGCTGACCACAGCGCAGCTTCGGGAACTGTTTGCAGATACATTTATGCTGGCTGTTGTTTGCAGACAGCCTGAATTAGGAATGCCGAAACTGGGATTTTCAGAAAGAGTACTTATGGCTTGTTATACATACATTCGCTCACTTTTGACAGCATAAAATAATTCGACAAACTGCGCTCTACAATAGCAATAGAATAATGCGGAAAGGAGTATTGCGTATGGAATTGATTGCTTCACTCTTCTGTCATGTTTCCGAAAGTATACCTGAAGCGGAGATACAGCGGGAACTGCAAAGACAACATGATATACTTGCTCAGAATGCAGCGAGCTCCGGTCGGACAATTGAGCATTGCTTTTTCCATGTGGGCGAGTTCAACTTGGAAGATCCGGATCAGGTCTTGCTTCGTTTTTTGCAACGCGCGCAGGCCGATGATCTTGGGCTTGTTCTTGTAGAAAGCAAGGATTTATTTCCCTTGTCGCAGCAAGCACATATACCATGCATGGAGGTGTGCTTTGTACGGGAGGGTGTGCAAGAAATCCTTGGAAATAAAGATGTCCAAGTGGCTGAAGAAGACCTCCGGCCAAAGAATGTATATATGTACTGGGGCTTTTAGTTGAAATTTGTCGGAAACTATGCCACAATAGGAATACCTTTCCAGAGAGGATGTGTATGTTGTGGACGCAGTTTCCCATTATCTGAATAGTATCCTCGCACCCAGGCTGCGCGGCTATGGTGTTTCGGAACACTTTCTGCTACGTACCATTGGTATCATTCATACACAGATGACCTCTCTTCTGCGCCATTGGGATGATCGGGTTTTCAAAAATACCGTTTTACTGCTTGGCCTGGAAGAAGGCAGCTTTTATGAACCTCGGGCAAAAATCGATATTCGCTGTTTTGTAGTCGTCGCCATTCGAAACAGTCCCATTGAAACGATCCAGAGTGACGCCTATGGAGAGGCCGGACTGAGTAAATCGCTACCCAGCAAAGATGTGAAGGAAATTACATCGGAGGCCATTCGCTATTTCAGTAAGCAGGATTTTGCTGAAATGTGCAGACAGGCAAAGCTTAGCGCAAGACAGGATTTGTATCAGGAACTCGCAAATGAGTACCCTGTCGCATGGGCTGCGCTGAAGCACCTTGCCGCAACGAACAGCAAGACCGTTGATTATCCGAAAGTATCCGTTTCCGAACCTTATTTTCTGGAAGGCGTAGATAAAGAGACAGAGATTACTGCAACGTCTGGTGAGATGAAAACAGGAATTTACGATGGCTATTCTCCCGAAATAGAGCCGCCGCTTATGGCTTTTCTAAAAATGCTTTCCGCCGACTCCAATGGCGCGTTGATCGTTGATTCGTTGAAGTCCGTTACGAGAAACATTACCAAGTTACTCAGTATCCTTGAGTTTCTTCTTACGCGAGACCTTATATTTGCATCAACAAACTACTACATGGAGAACGGACATGTCGAACGTCGTATGAAACCTTTGCGTGCAGGCCATAGTACGAATGACATGCTGCGCAACGTCTCTAATACGAGTGGTCTGGGCTATAAGCACAAGGCAGCATTAAGCCAGTATGCCAAGCAAGCTAAATCAACTGAATAAATGTTGTGAACCCGTACCTAACCCGGTACGGGTTCTTTTTTGTTCGGCAGCCGCAAGTTGGCTGCCGTTTCTTCATAGTATCAATACAGGAGGTGTCTCATGAAAAATAAGCAAATAATCGTTCGTTGTACGTATTCCGATACGGACCAGATGCTGGCAGAACTCATCCAAGAGTCCTTTCGGTTCTTTCTTCAAAAAGAGCTTTTTGCCCTGGCTATTCGCCAGCCGATGTAGTATTGTTGTGACGATGAATGGTCGCTTATTTCGGGAGGACAGTTTATGTACTTAGAGATAAGCAACCCCATGGATTACCATGTGGCATTATACATCAGACTATCAAAGGAGGACGAAAACGAAGGGCCGTCAGAAAGCGTCAACAATCAGAAATCCCTCTTGGATGATTTTGTGAAGAAGCATCGGCTGTCGGTCTACGACACTTACATCGATGATGGTTGGTCTGGAACTAACTTTGACCGCCCGGATTTTCAACGGATGATCGGCGACATCGAAGCCAAGAAGGTCAACATGGTCATCACCAAAGACTTGTCCCGTCTGGGCCGTGACTATATCATGACCGGCCACTACATGGAGCGGTACTTCCCGGAAAAGCGGGTGCGGTACATCTCACTGCTGGACGGTATCGACACTGGTGTGGAATCCAGTGCCAACGACATCACCCCGTTCCGTGCCATCATGAATGACATGTACGCCAAGGACATTTCCAAGAAGATCAAATCTGTCAAGCGGGATAAGCAGCGTAAGGGACAATTTATCGGCGGCAAACCGGTCTATGGTTATAAGATGCATCCCACAGAGAAGAACAAAATCGTCATTGACGAGGAAGTAGCGCCCATAGTGCGGCGCATCTTCCACATGGCGTTGGAAGGTATGAGCTGCAGGCAAATCGCCACACAGTTAAACGAAGAGGGTGTACCCACTCCGGCAACCTATGCAGGACTGCCTGTGGCAAACCCAGGTCCCTACACCGGTCTGTGGAGCAGTGAACGCATCTCAGATATGCTTCAAAATGAGACTTACATCGGAAACATGGTTCAAGGACGAACGGTGAAGATCAGCTACAAGTCCAAGAAGTGCCTGAAGCAGGACCGTGAAAACTGGGTCGTGGTGGAAGGAACGCACGAGCCGTTGATTGATCGGGAAACCTTCCAAAAAGTACGCATGTTGGTCAACAGCCGCAAGCACACCAGAAGCCGAACCTATGACTTTCTGCTCAAAGGCATGATCTTCTGCCATGAGTGTGGTTACCCGCTGGCGGTGCTCAATCGCAAAAATGCTGCCGGAGAGGATGTGCTGTACTTTGTCTGCCGGACTTATCAGCGCTTCACCAAAGCCGGTGTCTGTTCGTGCCACAGCATCAAGGAAAAGACTGTGACGGACGCCGTTGTCGCCAAGATACAGGAGGTCTGCGAGGCCTATTTGGATCCGAGTCAGCTGCAGCCAATTGCCATTACTGCTGTGGAAGAGGTGCGCAAAGCAGAGAGCCACGATAGCGAGATTCAATCCCTGCACAGCAAGATCGACGGCCTGACTGCCAATCTGGATAAGATGTACATGGATCGGCTGACTGGCCTCCTTGCTGAGTCGGATTTTGAACGGATTTATCAGCGCATCAAGATGGAGCGCAACTCACTTGAGGAAAAGCTGAAGGACTTGGAAGTGCAAAAAGAAAGCCCGGTCAGCACCGAAGACCGAGCCAGAGAGTTGGTGCAAAGGTTCATCACATCGGCTTATGCCAGTCGGGAACTGCTGGTGAGCCTGATTGAGCGAGTGGAATTAACGGAAGACAAGCAAATCATCGTCAAATTCCGCTTCCGTGAACTGGAAGCAATTTCTTAGGGCAAATCGTTTACAATAGGCGAGTCGCTATGTATCGCGCATTGAAAAACGCGCCCTGGAAAAGCTGGAGGCTGCCCTGCGGGAGCACTGCTATCCGTAAGAACAAAACGGGCGCGGAGATTGCCGCCCGCCGATGAAAAAAGCGAGGGCGGCAGCCCTCGCTTTTTTGCGGTCAATCGTCCTGCTCTGCCTGATGCTCCAGCACGGAGCCGGTGGCAGCGTCGATGACGTATTCATATTCCATTCCGCCGGACTTGAACTCCACCTCGTACACGGCGCGGCCATGCTCGTTGTCCCATTCCACCTGAAGCTCCTGCACCTGGCCTTCGGACAGGCCCGCGTGCCGCAAGGCGGCACTCTTGGAGGCCTGGGCGCCAATGTCGGAGGTACTGCTACTGCGGAGGTTCTCCTTCTCGTAATCCAGCACAGAGCCGCTGATGGCGTCCACCGTGACCTCATAGGCGGCGGTGTCGGTGTGGAACTCCAGCTCGTACTCCCAGCGGCCGTCGTCATAGTCCCGCTCCGCCTTGGTAAACGTGGCGGAGGACAGGCCCGCGTGCTTCAGCGCGGCGCTCTTGGCGGCCTCCATGCCAATGTCACCGGAGGGGTTCACGGGAGTGGAGCGCTTCACGTTGGCCGGGCCGCTGAGCACCTGGCCGGTGTAGGCGTCCACCCGATATTCCAGCTCGCCGTGACCGGGGACCTCCAGCTCCACCTCATAGTGGGCGGGTGTCTCGTCCAGCTCCGGGTCCACATCCGCATCGGCCACATCCGCCGTGGTCAGACCCGCATAGGTGGCTGCCGCCTCCAGAGCCGCCGTCATGCCGATGGGCATCCCCGGGGCCCCGGCCTCGATCAGGTCCCGCAGCTCCTCCACGGACAGCTTTGCCAGCCCCTCGAAGGTCAGGCTGCTGTTGAGGGCCATGGCCTGCCGGATCAGAGCGGCCTTGCCGGTGGAAATTTGGTTGGCCTTGGCCAGCTTTTCCAGGTCCTTGTCCTGCTGCACCGTCTGGCTCAGGACAGCGGCCTGGGAGTCGCCCAAAGCGCCGCCCGCAACACTGGTCAGCTCCTGCTGAAGGCGCTGAGCCCGGGCCTGGTCCTTATCCTCCACGGAAATGAGAATGGCGGAGGACAGCGTGTCCAGATACCCGCACCGCACCAGGCTGCCCACAATGGCGTTGACGGCCACATCTGCCTTGACGCCCTTCAGGTCCCGGCCTCCGTCCATATCCGCCAGCACGGCGGCGGCCTCGTCGTTGAGGGCCTGGCAGGACACCACCTTTTCCCGGCTGTTCACCCGCAGCTCGATGCTGGGGTTCACGTCCAGGGACACCACAGACGTTACGGCGTGGGCCTGCTGCACCAGCACGCCTCCACCCAGCAGCAGCACCGCCAGGCACGCCGCCATGGCCTGCATCCATTTCTTCATACGTTGATTTTTCTTTTTCATAGGGACTACCGTTCCTTTCCGCTCTGTACAGCGGGAGAGCACGCCAGCCACGTCGTCCGGCGCGGTCTTGTCCAGTGCGGCGGAAAGCCTGCGTTCCATCAGATCGTTGGTCATCGGGCGTCATCTCCTTCCATGTAAGCTCGCATCTTTTTCAATGCTCTGTGATATTTTGACAGGACGGTGGCCAGCGGCAGCCCCAGCGCTTCTCCGGTCTCCCGGTGCTTCAGGCCCGCTGTGTGCAGCAGAACGATACGACGCTCCTCATCTCCCAGAATGGCCAGGGCATCCTGCAAAAGCAGCCGCTCCTGGGCGTCCAGCCCCGGGCCGTCGTCGGGGATGGCATACCATTCCCGGTCCTCCATGGTCACCTGGCGGTCTGCCCGCCGCAGGTGCATCAGGCACAGATTCCGGCATACCGCCAGCACCCACCCGATGGGAGAGCCTGTGGGACGGTACCGGTCCGCCGTGTCCCAGATATGCACATACACATCCTGGGTCAGGTCCTGGGCATCGTGGGCATTGCGGAGATAGGACAGAGCCAGACCGTACACCGCCGTTCGGGTGCGGCGGTATAGCTGGGCCAGATCGTCGCGGTTCCCGGCAGCCACTCCCGAAAGCAGCCGTCGAAGCTCCTGCGCCTCCTCCGCGGGGAGGGATGAAGTTGTGTTGTCTATCCTGTGCAGCATCTCATTTGTCTCCTGTCATATGGATAATGCACGGCAGGGCGGTTTTATTGCGTCCCCCCGGAGAATTTTTTTTATTTATTTTATCACGTTCCGTTTTTGTTTTCCACTCCTTGTGCCAAACAGGAAAAAGAGGTATAATAAAACGAATACGCAAAGGAGGTCGTCCCCATGAAGCTGATGGTTGTCGACGGCAACAGCATATTGAACCGCGCCTATTACGGCATTCGCCCGCTGTCCACCCGGGAGGGCCTGTATACCCATGCGGTATACGGCTTTATCACCACCCTCCAGCGGCTGCTGGACGAGGAGGAGCCGGAGGCCCTGTGCGTCACCTTTGACCGCCGGGAGCCAACCTTCCGCCACCAGGCGGACGCGGACTACAAGGCCCAGCGCAAGCCCATGCCGCCGGAGCTGGCCATGCAGCTGCCGGTGATGAAGCAGGTGCTGGCGGCCATGTCTGTGCCCTGCTATGAGCTGGCCGGGTACGAGGCCGACGACCTCATCGGCACCATCAGCCGCAAATGCCAGGCGGCGGGGTGGGACTGCGTCATCGTCACCGGCGACAAGGACAGCCTGCAGCTGGTCACGGACCGGACCAGGGTGAAGCTGGTATCCACCCGCATGGGCCAGACCACCACAAAGGACATGACCCCGGAGACCTTCCGGGAGCAGTACGGCTTCGATCCCGTTCATATGATCGACCTGAAGGCCCTGATGGGGGACACGTCGGACAACATTCCCGGTGTGCCGGGGGTGGGGGAGAAGACCGCCATGACCCTGGTGCAGCAGTACGGCGACATAGACGCACTGTACCGCCGCCTGCCGGATATCGACGCCAAGCCCAACGTCATCCGCAAGCTGACGGAGGGGGAGGAGTCCGCCCGGCACAGCTATTGGCTGGCCACCATCGTCACCGATGCGCCCCTGGCCTTCGACCCGGCGGAGAACCTGCGCAGGCCCTTCCGGCCGGAGCTTTACGACCTGTTCCTGCGGCTGGAATTTCAGAAGCTCATTGACAGATATCACCTGCGGCCCCACCAGGAGACGGCAGAGAAGCCTGCGTACACCACCACGGTGGTCCCCGTGGAAACGGAGGAGCAGGCCCGGACTCTGCTGGAGGAGTGGCGCAGGGCCGATCACGTGGCCCTGTACGCCGCAGCAGACCTGACGGCCATCTCTGTCCATTGGGATACCGGCGAGAGCACGGCACAGACGGCGGAGCTGTGGCCCGGGGGCTATCAGGGGAACTGGAACGCCCTGCTGGGGGCGCTGCTTTCCGGGGACATCCGGAAAATTTCTCACAACGTGAAGGATCTGATGCGGACGCTGCTGGACGGCGGCCTCCCGGCGGAGGGCTTTGTATTCGATACGGCCCTGGCGGCGTACCTGCTGGATGCCACGGCAGGGGGCTATGACCTGCAGCGGCTGTTTGTGTCGTATTTCAACCAGGAGCTGGAAAAGCCCGCCCATCTGGAGCCGGACGCCTTCTCCCCTCTGGGAGACCGGGCTGCCGCCTGGGCGTCGCTGCACAGCTATGGCGCAGCGATAGAGGCCCTGTATGGTGTGCTTTTGCCCCGGCTCCGGGAGCAGGGCATGGAAAAGCTGTACTTCGATGTGGAGCTGCCCCTGTGCCGGGTGCTGGCGGATATGGAGCGCAGCGGCTTTCTGGTGGACGGCGGGGCCCTGGCCCGGTTCGGTGCGGACCTGTCCGACACCATCCGCCAGCTGGAGGAGCGCATTTACGCCGCCGCCGGACAGCAATTCAACATCAATTCCCCCAAGCAGCTGGGAAAGGTGCTGTTCGAGGACCTGGGCCTGCCCCACGGGAAAAAGACGAAAACCGGCTGGTCCACCAATGCGGACGTGCTGGAGAAGCTGAAGGATCAGCCGCTGGTGGCCGACGTGCTGACCTACCGGCAGTATGCCAAGCTGAAAAGCACCTATGCCGACGGGCTTCTGAAGGTCATCGACCCCGACGGCCGCATCCGCACCAGCTTCCAGATGACGGTAACGGCCACGGGCCGCCTGAGCTCCACGGAGCCCAATTTGCAGAACATCCCCACCCGCACGGACCTGGGCAGCAAAATGCGGGAGATGTTCGTGGCGGCCCCGGGCCATGTGCTGGTGGATGCGGACTATTCCCAGATCGAGCTGCGGCTGCTGGCCCACATCTCCGGGGATGAGGCCATGCAGCAGGCGTTCCTGTCCGGGGAGGACTTCCACACCGTCACCGCCGCCCGGGTGTTCCATGTGCCCCAGGACCAGGTGACCCATCAGATGCGCTCCCGGGCCAAGGCCGTGAACTTCGGCATTGTCTACGGCATCTCCGCCTTCTCCCTGTCCCAGGACATCGGCGTCACCGTGGCGGAGGCCAAGGAGTATATGGAACGGTATTTTGCCACCTATACCGGCGTGAGGCAGTATATGGAGCAGGTGGTGTCCCAGGCCCGGGAGCGGGGCTATGTGGAGACCCTGTGGCACCGCCGCCGGGCCCTGCCGGAGCTGAAAAGCTCCAATTTCAACATGCGGTCCTTCGGCGAACGGGTGGCCCTGAACATGCCCATCCAGGGTACGGCGGCGGACATCATCAAGCTGGCCATGGTGCGGGTCCACCGCCGCCTGGCGGCGGAGGGCCTGGAGGCCCGGCTCATCATGCAGGTTCACGATGAGCTGATCGTGGAGTGCCCGGAGGCGGAGGCGTCTCGGGTGGAGCAGCTTCTGCAGCAGGAGATGCAGGGGGTGGCAGAGCTGTCGGTGCCCCTGCTGGCGGAGGCCCACACCGGTCACAACTGGCTGGCGGCCAAGGGCTGACCGGTTTTAACGAGAGTAAGGAGCAAACGCAATGACTGATTATTTTGCTGTGCAGCTGCCCCCGGAGCAGATCCGGGCCATCAGCTCCATCGGCCTGGCCCACCTGGGGGACGCCGTGTTTGAGCTGCTGGTGCGCACCTGGCTGTGCGCCGGGGGCAAGGCCACGGGCAGAGGACTTCACCGGGCCACCGTGGCCCTGGTCTGCGCCCCCCGGCAGGCGGAGCTGGCGGAGAAGATCCTGCCCCTGCTGACCCAGGAGGAGCAGGACGTGTTCCGCCGGGGCCGCAACGCCAACGTCCATTCCATCCCGGCCCACGCCAGCCGGGCCCAGTACCAGCAGGCCACGGCTCTGGAGGCCCTGCTGGGATACCTGTATTTACAGGGCAGGCACGACCGGGTCAACCAGCTGTTCTGCCGGATGATGGAGGAGGAGTAACATGCCGCTGGACGCCATTTGCCTGAGCGCCGTGGTCCGGGAGACCGCCGCCCAGGTGGAAAACACCCGCATCGAGAAGATCCAGCAGCCTGCCCGGGATCAGGTGGTGCTGCTGCTGCGGGGCGGGCGGCGGCTGCTGCTGTGCGCCGGAGCCACCCAGCCCCGCCTGCACCTGACGGCTCTGCTGCGGGATAATCCCTCCCAGCCGCCTATGTTCTGCATGCTGCTGCGCAAGCACCTGGCGGGAGGGCGCATCGTGTCCGTGGAGCAGGAGCCCCTGGAGCGGGTGGTGACGCTGCACATACAGGCGGCGGACGAGCTGGGAGAGCAGCGGCCCTGGCGGCTGATTCTGGAGGCCATGCCCCGCCATGCCAACCTGATCCTGGTGGATCACCAGGGACGCATCACCGACTGCCTGCGGCGGGTGGATTTCGAGATGTCCCAGCAGCGGCAGGTGCTGCCGGGTCTGTTCTATCACCTGCCGCCCCGTCAGGAAAAGCGCTCGCCCCTGGAGGTGAGCCGGGAGGAGTTTTTGGAGCTGCTCTCCGCCCTGCCGGAGGGCGCGCCGCTGGACGGCTGGCTGCTGGACACCTTCACGGCCCTGCCGCCGCTGCTGGCCCGGGAGCTGGTTTGTGCCGCATATGGGTCTGTGGACGCCGGCCTGTCCCGGGACAGGGGCGGGAAATTGTGGGACAGCTTCGTTCTTTGGCGGGACAAAATCACCCGGGGGGATTTTACGCCCACCCTGCTGCGACGGGCCGGCCGGCCGGCGGATTTCACCTATTGTCCCATCACCCAGTACGGCGCTGCCGTGGAGCAGGAGAGCTTCGACAGCTTCGGCAGCCTGTTGGACGAATTTTATGAGGGCCGGGACCAGGCGGACCGGGTCCGGCAGAAGGGTCAGGACCTGATGAAGTCCGCCTCCGCCGCCCGGGACCGGGTGCGCCGGAAGCTGGCGGCCCAGGAGAAGGAGCTGGCCGCCACCCGGGACCGGGAAAGGCTCCGGATATCCGGCGAGCTCATCACCGCCAACCTCTACCGCATGGAGCGGGGCATGAGCCGCCTGACGGCGCAAAACTACTATGAGGACGGCTGTCCGCCGGTCAACATCCCGCTGGATGTGCGCCTGGGGCCCCAGGAGAACGCCGCCCGGTACTTCAAGCAGTACGCCAAGGCGAAAACCGCCGAGAGGGTGCTGACGGAGCAGCTGGAAAAGGGCCGGGAGGAGCTGACGTACCTGGAGAGCGTGGTGCAGGAGCTGTCCCAGGCGGAGGCGGAGCAGGATTTCAACGACATCCGCGCCGAGCTGGAGAGCGGCGGCTATCTGAAAAACCGGGGCAAAAAGCAGCCGGGGTTCCAGCGGGCCTCCAAGCCCAGGCAGTTTACCTCCTCCGCCGGACTGAGAATCCTGGTGGGACGCAGCAACCGGCAGAACGACCGCCTCACCGCCAAGGACGCCGACCGCCGGGACATCTGGCTCCACACCCAGAAGATCCACGGCTCCCATGTGATCCTGTGTACCGGCGGACAGGAGCCGGACGAGACCAGCCTGTATGAGGCGGCGTGCCTGGCGGCATACTATTCCCAGGGCCGGGAGGCCGGAAAGGTGCCGGTGGACTATACCCCGGTGCGCTATGTAAAAAAGCCCGCCGGGTCCCGGCCAGGCATGGTGGTGTACACCACCTATCAGACAATATACGCTGTACCGGACGGCCAACTGGTGAAAAAGCTGGCGGCGAAAGCCTGACATCGAAAGGAAGCTTTGCTGCCATATGCCCGAAAGAATGGCCCGGGTGCTGATCATTCGGACGCACGGAGCCGGCAGAGAATGCTTCTGAGTCTTTTAAAAAACCGCAGAATGCGGTTTTTTAAAAGGTCAACAGTTAGCACGCTCTAACCATTGGACGCATATGCGACGGAGAGAAAGATGTGCCGGGCAGCTGGCGGATGGGGTTGGCTTTTGCCGGGAACTGTGATATAATGGCCGAAAAATACCCATTGGAGGAGGAAACGGCATGCGGATCGGAACGGTGGATATCCCCTCGCAGCTGGTGCTGGCCCCTATGGCCGGGGTAACGGACCTGGCATTCCGGCTGATCTGCCGGGAGCTGGGGGCGGGCCTTACCGTAACGGAAATGGTCAGCGCCAAGGCCCTGTGCTATCAGGATAAAAAGAGCCGGGGACTTCTGAAGCTGTCCGACGGGGAGCACCCGGCCAGCGCTCAGATCTTCGGCAGTGACCCCGGGTGCATGGCCGAGGCGGCGTGCATCGCGGCGGAGCTGTCCGGCGCGGACCTGATCGACATCAACATGGGCTGCCCCGTGGGCAAGATCGTGTCCAACGGCGATGGCAGTGCGCTGATGCGGGATCCGGAGAAGGCGGCCCGCATCGCCGAGGCGGTGGTGAAGGCCTCACCGGTGCCGGTAACGGTGAAAATGCGCCGGGGCTGGGACAAGGGAAGCGTCAACGCCGTGGAGCTGGCCCGGATGCTGGAGCAGGCGGGGGTGTCCGCCGTGGCGGTCCACGGCCGCACCCGGGCCCAGATGTACGCCGGACAGGCGGACTGGGTCACCATCCGCCAGGTGAAGGCGGCGGTGTCTATCCCGGTCATCGCCAACGGAGACGTGTTTACCCCGGAGGATGCGGTGCGTATCCTGCACTTTACCGGGGCAGACGCCGCGATGATCGGCCGGGGCTGTCTGGGAAATCCGTGGCTGTTTCAGCAGGCCCGGGCGGCGCTGGCCGGGGAGCCTATCCCGCCGCTGCCGCCCCTGAGCCGGCGGTGTGACACCGCCGTGCGGCAGATTGAGCTGGCGGCCCGGGACAAGGGCGAGCATATCGCCATTCTGGAGGCCCGGAAGCAGTACGCCTGGTACCTCAAGGGCGTGCCCCATGCCGGATATTACAAGGAGCAGATCGTGCGCATGAACACGCTGGAGGACGTCTATCGGGTAACGGAGGGCATCCGCCGGGACCTGACGTAAAAATTTCAGCCGGCGGGGGAACCTTTTGGGCTCTCTCACCGTCTGATAAGGGAAGGGGGGGCGTGGACCGTGGTGGAGGAACAGTGCGTGGCGCAGGCCCGTGGCGGGGACGCGTCCGCCTTTGAGGAGCTGGTGCGGACGTATGAGGCACCGGTGTACCGGCTGGCGCTGCGCATGTGCGGCGGCCGGGCGGAGGACGCCCAGGAGGTGGCCCAGGAGGCGTTTTTGGCGGCGTGGCGAGGGCTGCCCCGCTTTCGGGGCCAGTGCCGGTTTTCCTCGTGGCTGTATAAGCTGACGGCCAACGCCGCCGTGGATCATTTGCGGAGGGAAAAGCGCCGGCCGGCGGCGGTGCCCCTGGAAAACGCCGGGGAACCGGCGGATCCCCATACCCCCCAGGAGGAGCTGGAGCGGCGGGAGCTGCACCGGGCGGTGCAGCAGGCCCTGGACCGGCTGACCCCGGAGCACCGGGAGGTGCTGCTGCTGCGGCAGATGCAGGGCCTGTCCTATCAGGAGATCGGGGCGGCCCTGAGTCTGGAGGAGGGGACGGTGAAGTCCCGGCTCAGCCGGGCCAAGCGGCAGCTGCGAACCATTCTGGCGGAGGGGAACCTTTTGGGGGAGCCGGACGTCATACAGGATAGAAGGGGGGCGGGAGAATGACGTGTGATCTGGACCGGGTGGACGCGCTGGCGGACGGCCGGCTGGACGGCCCGGAGGCGAAAGAGGTCATGGAGCATCTGGCCGGATGCCCCCAGTGCCGGGCATATTATGAGGGTGCCCTGGCGGCGGACCGGGTGCTGGCGGATACCGGCATCAACCCTCCGGCGGATTTCGCTGCGGGGGTCATGGAGCGGATCCGGCCCCGGCGGCAGGTGCAGTGGCCCCGGGCGGCGGCAGGACTGGCCGCGTGCCTGCTGCTGGCGGCGGGGGCGACCCTGGCGCTGCCCCAGGCGGCCCCTGAGCCGCCGTCATTTTACCGGGAGTACCCTGAGCTGTTGAGCAGCGAGGACCAGACCCTGGTTTTCACCTTGGGCACCAAGGGCACCGACGTATTTGAGGAGGAGACCCGCAAGGAGACGGAAATGCGTTACCGGCAGCTGCCGGAAGAGAGCGTCCCCGTGGTGGAGGACGCGGGCCTGTGCCGCCGGACGGCGGCGGCTCTGGCGCGGCAGGGCATTGCCCCGGACCACCGGGGGGTGTACCGGCTGACGCCCCGGCAGATGGAGACGCTGTATATCCAGGCGCCGGAGCTGGCGCTGGTCCACATGGGATCGGTGTTTCTGCTGGACAGCCTGGGATAGAATACAAGGAGGAGCTTATGAAAAAGAGAACGCATTGGTTCGTGGCGGCGGGGCTGGCCCTGTGCGGGCTGCTGCTGGCTGCGCTGACCCTGGGACAGCCCCGGGACGTTCCCGAGAGCAGCCGGGACAATGGGTCCCGGCCCGTGGTGCGGGTGATTCCCGCCTGGAAGGGCGCACAGGACCTGGAAAAGCACGCGTATTAAGGAGGAAGCGCATGAAATATGCCTTTTGATGATGGGAGATTTCGGCCCGGGGGACCGGGCGGACATTGGTGCATAAAAAGGAAGGGACCACACAGGTCCCTTCCTTTTTATGCACCGCTCTGCTCATATACGGCACGGACATAGCGGCGGCCCCGCCAGATGGTGGCCAGGCACACGACCATAGAGAACCCACCGCACAGGGTAACGCACAGGCGGTAGTCCAGCACCTCCCCCAGCGCCCCGATGACCAGGGACAGCACGGCGGCCGCGCCGGTATACAGCATGGATTCAAAGGCGTTGACCCGGGCCCGGAGCCTTTCCGGAATATACCGCTGCACCGCCGCCTGGCGCATGGTGGCGCTGTTGGTCCCCAAAAATCCACACAGGCCCCGGCTGGCCAGCATCAGGGGATACGGCAGCCAAAGCAGCAGCATGTCCATGGCCTCGTACACCATGTACACCAGGAAGGCGAAGCCGTACCGCTTCTTTTCCGGGATCTCCATCCGGTACTGCACAAAGCCGCCCACTGTGCGGCCCAGGAACTCCGCCACGGAGAACAGGGAGTACATGGCCGCCGTCATGCCGGGAAACGTCCGGAAGAACGCCACCAGAATGGGGGAATATCCGCTGCCCACGCCGTTGGTGACGGCCATGTAGCCATAGATGTTCATAAGCCCCTTTTCCTGCCGCAGATACCGGGCGGCCTCCTTCACATCCGCCCACCAGGCACGGAGGGAGGAGCTTTCCTCCGGCGGGCGGCGCTCCTCGTGAATACGGATGCCGCTTTCCACCGCCGCCGCCATCAGGGACAGGACTCCTTGTCCCACCAGCAGCCATGCCGCTCCCACGGCGTCCAGCAGCACCGCCGACAGGGGCAGCATCACCACCCGCAGAACGGGGTACAGGGTGGAGGCCACGGCGTAGCCCTTTTGCTCCGCCCCCTCCGGCAGCAGCATGGGGAAAATGCTGTTGTACGCCAGCTCGTCAAAGGCTCTGAGGGACGCCAGCACCAGGGAAAAGGCCAGGTAGCCCACATAGGAGAACGTGCCCCGCAGAAGATACGCCCCCAGCAGCAGATACATGACGCCGTTGAGCATGTCGCCGCCTACCAGGAAGGGCTTGCGGGGCATCCGGTCCATCCACGGGGCAATGAACAGGGGCAGCAGAAAGCCCGGGATCAGCTCCGTCGCCAGCACCAGCGCCGAGGCCAAGGTGCTGCCGGTCTCGTCGAACACCAAAAACGACATGGCAAAGCCGCCGGCGATGCCGCCTACGGCTCCCAGGCCGGTGGCGGTGATCAGCAGGGTAAAATTCCGTGTCCAGAGTCTGTTTTTCATCGTTTCTCACCTCGGGAATATCATAGCACACCGGTAAGACAATGAAAACGGGGTATATATGGGAAATGTTTCTTGTAAATGCTTCATTAAATAAGAAAAACAGAGGTGTATATAGGAAAGCTGCTGTGCTGCGGGGTGGAAGGCGAACGGGAAACATATTATTTTTGTACAGAAAAACATATTTTAAGGACTCATCTAAAATATAATTAGCACAAAACAATATATTGTGATTGACAATTCGCTATCTTGCATGCTATACTGTAAATAATATAAAAGGAAGGAGGTGTATTCTGTGTTTTTTGGAAGAAAAAGAATATCCGGTGATTTATATATATTTTGGCGCTCGGCCACTTGGTTGCTGGGTCGCGATACTGCGGCAATTTCAATGGGCGCATAGGCGATGCATTGTGGCCTGTCTGTGCGCCTGTTTACTCTAAGTGAGATTAAGAAAGGATGTGACCAAATTGAAACGCTTTACTTCTTGGCGCATATGCTCGTTTTTTCTCGCCATAATGATGCTGCTTTTATGTTGTCCGCGCGTCTACGCACATCCTGTTTCAAAGCAGGGTCTTGTTCGTGGTGATGAAAGCGTTGGCTGGAAGATTAACGAGAACAAGCACACGAACGGAACTACTCTTACTTACGATTACGATGCATATGATCCCAATCTATCTGCGGTATATAAGACTTACGTAGCCTACGGCGCCAGCAGATGGAGCGGTACAGTGGATATTGTTAGAAAAACCGATGGAACAGCAAAAGGTCTAATTACCACTAAGTATGACGAATACGACTCAGGAAATGCCCATTTTGAGGGCTACACCGACTCCTCTGGGCATTTAACGAGTTGGAAAATCGTCATAAACCGCTATCACGAGGACGATATAGATTCCAAAGTGCTTGCTCACGAATTTGGGCATGCCATTGGCCTGATGGATTTGTACGAAGAATTCAATGGCAATAAACTCATGTATGGATATACTGGCAGCAATTGGACAGCCACAGGCTTACACGCAACTGACCGTTGGGGAGCCAGAACGATTACAGGGGATCACGATTCGCACCCCATGAGCTTCAAATACTATTACACCGATGCATCCTCCAATAACTATCATGTCAAATATTGCACCGAATGTGGAGGGTTGGCATCCTCCCCGGCGAGATGCGTCTATAATGCCAATAATCGATGCAAAATATGCGGAACTCCCAAAGGAGCACAGACATCAGCGCTGGAAAATTCTATGAGATAGCGCGGCGCATAGCCATGACTCAACAAATAGTGATTATATGCTATCGAGAAAGGAGAATATCCATGAAACGTAGGATCTTTGTTTTGCTGCTGGCGGGCATGCTCCTGCTGCTGACCGCTTGCGGCGGCGTGGTGCGTCCTCCTGTCCGTATCGGGGAAGCTACTGGGAATGCCTCCTTTAACAGGTCGTATTCCCTGACGGAGGCCTTTGAGGAGGCTGACGTCGTGGCATTGGTCCAGGTAGGGAACTGGCTGGGGGAAAAGACGGATGGGTTCTCCTATACCTATTACGAAGCCGACGCGTTAGAATGCTACAAGGGCGATATCCCCACCCATTTTACACTGATGCAGTCCGGTGCATCCACGTCAACTTATGAGGACTACCCACTATATACCTATGGCAACCAGCTGCTGCTGTTTCTGGATCAAACTCAGCCAGACGGGGGCGAAGCATATATACAATATCCGGGCGCCTATGTGAATGTTTGCTCCTTTATCACCATGATGTACGTGGCGAACGCAGATGACGGCAGCCGCTACTTTGTGGACCGTTTCGGCCTGATGACTTATGAGGAGCTGATGAATAATCCAGGCTCCGCGACACTGGGGCAGCCGGCCGCTCAGCTGCGGGACCGCGAGCTGATGGCGGAGCTGAGCGACAATGTGAAGGGGACGGATAAGCTGCTGGCGGAGAGCCTGGCGGCAGCGGCCGATATGCAGAGCAACCCACACGTCGGCATTTCCGCCTTTGTCTATTCCGAGGACACCCTGAAGGCGCTGTTCGCCTCGCTGTCCGGCGAGTGATCGTATCAGAAAAGGTTTTTTTGACAAGCAGAAACCCCCCGGCCGGTGGCCGGGGGGTTTGCTGTGTGGATTGCCGCTTGTTTACTTGACGATCAGGGTCTTGCCGTCCATTTCCTGGGGAGTGGCCAGGCCCATCACATCCAGGATGGTGGGGGCAATATCCGCCAGGCGACCGGGGCGCAGCTCGTTGCCTGCACCGCACAGGATGAAGGGCACCAGGTTGGTGGTGTGGGCGGTCATGGGGCTGCCGTCGGGCTGGAGCATGACCTCGGCGTTGCCGTGGTCCGCCGTGACCATGGCGATGCCGCCCATTTTCAGGGTGGCCTCCACCACACGGCCCACGCAGGTGTCCACCGTCTCCACGGCCTTGACAGCCGCCTGGAGAACGCCGGTGTGGCCCACCATGTCGCAGTTGGCGAAGTTCAGGATGATCACGTCATACGCGCCGGAGTTGATGCGCTCGATGCACTTGTCGCACACCTCATAGGCGCTCATCTCGGGCTGGAGATCGTAGGTGGCCACCTTGGGGGAGGGCACCAGCACCCGGTCCTCGCCGGGGTACTGCTTTTCCACGCCGCCATTGAAGAAGAAGGTGACATGGGCGTACTTCTCCGTTTCGGCGATGCGCAGCTGGGTCATGCCCATGGCGCTGAGGTATTCGCCCAGGCCATTTTTCACGGGGATACGGGGCCAGGCCACCAGCACGTTGGGCATGGAGGCGTCGTACTCGGTGTTGCAGACGTAGGTGGTGGGGAAGAACTCCCGCTGGAAGCCGTCAAACTCCGGGTCCACGATGGCACGGGTGATTTCCCGGGCCCGGTCGGGGCGGAAGTTGAAGAAAATGATGCTGTCGTTGTCGGAAATGGTGCCGTCCGGGTCGCAGACCACCGGCTCCATAAACTCGTCGGTGACGTCATTTTCATAGGACTGGGCCACGGCGTCCACCGGGTCGGGATTCTGGATGCCCTCGCCATAGACCATGGCGTCGTAGGCCAGCTGCACCCGCTCCCAGCGGTTGTCCCGGTCCATGGCGTAATACCGGCCCATGACGGTGGCGATTTTTCCCACGCCCAGGGCCCGGCACTTTTCCTGGCAATCGGCCACGAAGCCCTTGCCGCTGGTGGGGGACACGTCCCGCCCGTCCAGAAACGCGTGGACATACACCCGGGTCAGACCCTTGTTCCTGGCCATTTGCAGCAGGGCGTACAGGTGCTGGATGTGGGAGTGGACGCCGCCGTCGGACAGCAGTCCGTACAGGTGCAGGCTGGAGCCCTTTTCCAGGCAGTCGTCCATGGCCTTGTTGTAGGCGGCGTTTTCAAAGAAGCTGCCATCGTCGATGGCGCGGGAGATGCGGGGCAGGTCCTGGAACACCACCCGGCCGCCGCCGATGTTGGTGTGGCCCACCTCGCTGTTGCCCATCTGCCCGGCGGGCAGACCCACGTCCAGGCCGCTGGCGGACAGGGTGGTATGGGCATATTCGGCAAACAGCCGGTCCAGCTGGGGCGTTTGGGCCAGGCTGACGGCATTGCCGGGGCCGGGGTCCGTCAGGCCGAAGCCGTCCATGATGATCAGGGTAGTAGGCGCCTTGTTCATTGCGGAACCTCCTGTCGTTTCGCTTAGTCCTGGTTGGCGGCGTTGATGATCTCCACAAAGTCGGCGGGCTTCAGGGCCGCACCGCCGATGAGGCCGCCGTCGATATCGGGCTGGGCCAGCAGCTCGGCGGCGTTGCCGGGCTTCATGGAGCCGCCATACTGGATGGTGATGGAGCGGGCGATACGGGCGCCGTACAGATGGCGCACGGTGGTGCGGATCGAGGTGCAGACCTCGGCGGCCTGCTCGGCGGTGGCGGTCTTGCCGGTGCCAATGGCCCAGATGGGCTCATAGGCGATGACGCACTTGCGCAGCTTTTCGGCGGGCACACCGGCCAGGGCGGACTTCACCTGCAGGGCGATGAGCTCCATGGTGATGCCCAGCTCCCGCTGCTCCAGGCTCTCGCCCACGCAGATAATGGGGTGCAGCCCGGCCTCCAGAGCGGCCAGAACCTTCTTGTTGACGGTGAAATCCGTTTCGCCGAAATACTGGCGGCGCTCGGAATGGCCGATGATGACGTACTTGACGCCCAGGTCCTTCAGCATATCGGCGGACACCTCGCCGGTGTAGGCCCCGGACTTTTCATAGAACAGGTTCTGAGCGCCCACGGAAATGCGCAGGTCCTTGAAGGCCTTCAGAGCGGTGGGAATGTTGACAAAGGGGACGCATACCACCACGTCGCACCACTTGGCGCGGGGCATGATAGCCTTGATGTCCTCGGCAAACTTTTTGGTGTCGCTGGCGGTCATGTTCATTTTCCAGTTGCCGGCGATAATGGTCTTGCGATATCTGCGATTCATGATGCTTGTTACTCCTCTTACCTAATAATATATTCTCGAAGGGAGGAAGGGGTTCCTCCCCTGGCGTTACTTATCCAGCAGGCAGGCCACGCCCGGCAGCTCGATGCCCTCCAGAAACTCCAGGGACGCGCCGCCGCCGGTGGAGATGTGGGTGATCCTGTCGGCAAAGCCCATCTGCTCCACCGCCGCCGCGCTGTCGCCGCCGCCCACGATGGTCACGGCGCCGCTGTCGGCCAGGGCCTGGGCCATAGCCCGGGTACCGGCGGCAAACTTTTCAAATTCGAACACGCCCATGGGGCCGTTCCACACAACGGTGCCCGCGCCCCGGACGGCGGCGCAGAAGGTGCGGATGGTCTCCGGCCCGATGTCCAGGCCCTCCATATCGTCGGGGATGGCGTCGGTGGGCACCACAAGGCTGTCGGCGTCGGCGGAAAACTCCGCCGCGGCCACGGTATCGGTGGGCAGAAGCAGCTGCACGCCCCGGTCCTTGGCCTTCCGGAGCATCTCCAGGGCATAGTCCAGCTTATCCGGCTCGCACAGGCTCTTGCCGATGGAGCCGCCCTGGGCCCGGGCAAACGTATAGGCCATGCCGCCGCCAATGATGATGGTGTCGGCCTTTTCCAGCAGGTTGTTGATGACGCCGATCTTGTCGGACACCTTGGCCCCGCCCAGCACGGCCACGAAGGGACGCTTGGGGTTTTCCAGAGCACCGCCCATGATCTCCAGCTCCCGGGCCACCAGCAGGCCGGACACGGCAGGCAGGAAGGCCGCCACACCGGCGGTGGAGGCGTGGGCCCGGTGCACGGTGCCGAAGGCGTCGGAAACATACAGCTCTGCCATAGAGGCAAGCTCCCGGGCAAACTCGGGGTCGTTCTTCTCCTCGCGGGGGTCGAAGCGCAGGTTCTCCAGCAGCATGATCTGGCCGCCCTGCAGGGCCGCAGCCTTGGCCTTGGCATCCTCGCCCACGATATCCTTGGCAAAAATGACCTCCTGGCCCAGCAGCTGGCTCAGCCGCTCCGCCACAGGCCGCAGCGTCAGACTGTCCTTCCACTGCCCCTTGGGCTTGCCAAGATGAGAGCAGGCAATGACCGCCGCGCCCCGCTCCAGCAAATACCGGATGGTGGGAAGACTGGCCACAATGCGCTTGTCGCTGGTGATGGCGTGGGTCTCCTTATCCTGGGGCACGTTGAAATCGCAGCGCAGCAGGATCTTCTTGCCTGCCACGTCCACGTCCATGATGGTTTTCTTATTGTAATTCATATCGGTACGCTCCTTTATGAAAATAATACTCAATTTATACTCACTTTGCCATTTCCCCGCAGCGCATCAACCCCGGGAACTCCTGCTGCCGCAGCGCCTCGTAGGTCAGCACCGCCACGGAGTTGCTGAGATTCAGGCTCCGGGCCGGGGACACCATGGGCAGGCGGATGCAGCGATCATAGTGGGCCGTGCGGAATGCTTCCGGCAGACCCGCCGTCTCCTTGCCGAAGAACAGCCAGCAGCCCTCCCGGAACCGGGCCTGACAGTAATCCTGGGGGGCCTTGGTGGTGGCCAGCCACAGGTCGTCCGCCGCCTCCGGGTGCTTCCGGAAGAAATCGTCCAGGCTCTCATAGTCGAATACCCGGACCAGGTGCCAGTAATCCAGGCCGGCGCGCTTCACCGCCCGGTCAGAGATGTCGAAGCCCAACGGACGGATCAGATGCAGATCGCAGCCGGTGGCCGCACAGGTGCGGGCAATATTCCCGCAGTTCTGGGGGATTTCCGGCTCAACCAGAACAATATGCACCATCTTTCCGTCGCTCCCTTCGGCACCTGCCTGACATGACCAGCCTATTGTAATGCAATTCCCTAAAGAATGCAACTGGAAATTGTTAATTCTGGGTATTTTTTCTTAAAAGTACAAAAATATGCAGGTGAATTGTAAGGGTTTTCTTGTTTTTTGCGGCACTGGAAAATTATTGCCAGAAAAAAACGCAAAAATACTGGATTTTCACGCAGAGCATGATATAATGGAATTAACTATAGAAGGGGGGATGGTTCCCATGAACTGTAAAATTGCGATTTTCGACCTGAAGGGCGCTTTGGCCCCCGAGGATCAACCGCTGATGCTGGAGCCTGTCCTGTTTTGTCCGGTGCTGACCTGGATGGCGCAGGAATTGATGTGCTGCGGTGTGCAGCGGTATTTTATTGTCTGCCGGGAAAACTGGCGGGAGGAGGCCCGGGAGGCGCTCCAGGGCTTCGACGCAGAATTTTTCGACGATGTCCCGGCGGCGCTTTCTGCCGCCGAGGAGGACGTGATGGTAGTTCCCGGGCCTGTGGTACCGGTATACGGACCGGAGGACCGGAACGTATACGCCGCCGATGCGGCGGTGCTGCGCTCCCGGCTGCGGGAGGGTACGTCCCTGACCGACTGCCCGGCGGAAGCCGTGGGCGTCCGCGCCCTGTGGCAGCCCCGGGAGCAGCCTCCTGCGTTCCGGGCCTTTTCTTCGGCGGCGGAGCTGAACGCCGCCATGCCCGCTGCCCGTGAGCTGCTGATGCGCCGCATGGCGTCCAACGGCGTCACCGTGGTGGACCCCGTCAACACCTATGTGGACCCTCGCTGCTCCGTGGCTCCCGGCGTGACCCTGCTGCCGGGCACCATCCTGCGGGGACACACCGCCATCGCTGCGGGCTGCGAGATCGGCCCCAATTCCATGGTGCGGGACTGCATCGTGGGGGAGGGGACCACCGTCAACGCCTCTCAGGTCAACGAGAGTATGATCGGCAGCCACACCACCGTGGGACCCTTTACCTATGTCCGGCCCAACTGCCGCATCGGCGACCACTGCCGGGTGGGGGACTTTGTGGAGGTGAAGAACTCCGTCATCGGCGACGGCACCAAGATCAGCCATCTGACCTATGTGGGCGACAGCGACGTGGGCCGGCGGGTGAACTTTGGCTGCGGCACCGTTACCACCAACTATGACGGGCATAAGAAGTTCCGCTGCACCATCGGCGACGACGCATTCCTGGGCTGCAATACCAACCTCATCGCGCCCGTTACCGTGGGGGACCGGGCCTATACCGCCGCCGGGTCCACCGTTACCGACAACGTGCCCGACGGAGCCCTGGCCATTGCCCGGGCCCGGCAGACCAACAAGGAGGGCTGGGCCGACCGGCTGCGGGCCCTGTGGAAAAAGAACCAGTGAGTATCGGCGCCAGCCGTCTCAAATACATCAACACCAAGAGAGATTTTTTTGAGTAAGATAGAAAGCGAGTGTGTAGAAAATGATTTCTCATGGCAAGGACATCAAGGTGTTCACCGGTAACTCCAACCCCGCTCTGGCAAAGGAGATCTGCCAGGTCATCGGCACCAAGCTGGGCGAGTCCGAGGTCAAGACCTTCGCCGACGGCGAAGTGTCCGTCTCCCTGTATGAGACTGTCCGCGGCAGCGACGTGTTCCTCATCAACTCCACCTGCAAGCCGGTCAATGACAGCCTCATGGAGCTGCTGATCATGATCGACGCCTGCCGCCGCGCCTCCGCCGGCCGCATCACCGCCGTGATTCCCTATTTCGGCTATGCCCGTCAGGACCGCAAGGCCAAGAGCCGCGACCCCATCTCCGCCAAGCTGGTGGCCAACATGATCGTGGCCGCAGGCGCGGACCGCGTGCTGACCATGGACCTGCACGCCAGCCAAATCCAGGGCTTCTTTGATATCCCTGTGGACAATCTGCTGGGTAACCCCGTGTTTGTAGATTACTACGCCAAGAAGTTCGGTGAGCGCGCCGAGGACATGGTGGTGGTTTCTCCCGACGTGGGCTCCGTGGCCCGGGCCCGCACCTTTGCCCAGAAGCTGCATATGAGCCTTGCCATCGTGGATAAGCGCCGCCAGAAGGCCAACCAGTGCGAGGTCATGAACGTTATCGGTGACGTGGCCGGAAAAGACTGCATCCTGTTCGACGACATGGTGGATACCGCCGGCTCCCTGTGCAACGCCGCCAAGGCCATCGTGGAGGTGGGCGGCGCCAAGAGCGTGTATGCCTGCGCCAGCCACGGCGTGCTGTCCGGCCCCGCTCTGGAGCGGCTGGAGAACAGCAGCATCACGGAGCTGGCTCTGCTGAATACCATTCCCGAGACCCAGGGCGCCGGGTGCAGCAAGATCAAGTATCTGTCCGTTGCTCCCATGTTCGGCGAGGCCATTGAGCGCATTTATCAGGAAATTTCCATCTCCAAGCTGTTCAACTGAGAAAAGCTGTGCTATAATAGTCGGGCGCTTTTGCGCCCGACTCAGCTTGTCAAAAATCTTTTTTGACAAGCTGAGCAAGCATTTTCAGAACTTTCATAAAAGTTCTGAAAATGCGGTGATTGCAAACGAAAGACACACCTGATGGGTTTCTTTCGTAACTATCTTCCTTTCCGAAGACGGAGGCAATCCTGCTTTTTTGACAGTCTCAGTCGGGCGCTTTTGCGCCCGACTATATTTTTGCACCGGAGCTTTCCGGCGACAAAGGATGTGACGCTATGTTTTTTCATCGCAGCGGCGGCGGGGTGAGCTGGCTGCTGGTGGGCCTGGGGAATCCCGGGGCCAAGTATGCCAGCACCCGGCACAACATGGGCTTTCTGGCCCTGGACGGCCTGGCAGACCGGGAGGCCTTCCGCTTTAACAAGCTGCGCTTCCGGGCCTGGACGGCTCAGTGGAAGGTGGGGGATCAGCAGGTGCTGGTGATGAAGCCCCAGACGTATATGAATCTGTCCGGCGAGTCTGTGGGCGAGGCGGCGCGGTTTTACAAGATCCCGGCGGACCATGTGCTGGTCATCAGCGACGACGTGTCCCTGCCGGCCGGAAAGCTGCGCATCCGGGCCGGGGGCAGCGCCGGAGGGCACAACGGGCTGAAGAACATCATCCAGCATCTGGGCACCGACCGATTCCCCCGGATCAAGGTGGGGGTGGGCTCTCCTCAGCAGGCGGACTATGACATGGTGGACTGGGTCATCGGTAAGCCCATGGGGGAGGATCAGGGGGCTCTGATGGAGGCCCTGGACCGGGCCGGTGAGGCGGCCAAGGTCCTGATTTCCGACGGCATCGACCGGGCTATGAACCGGTTCAATTGAAGAATGCAGATCCATTCGTCAGCAAAATAGGCAAAAAGAGGGTCCCGCCATCCGACGGGACCCTCTTTTTGCTGATACTGCCTGCATATATTATGGTCAGGCGGCCTGGACCTCAAATTTCAGCACACCCTCGGCCCCGGAAACGCGGGCCATCATGGCCTCCAGATCCTCCACCATTTCGCTGGTCTCGGCGGAAATGGTGACGCCGGCGCAGCCATTGGTGGGGATGGTCTGGTTGATGGTGAGTATATTTGCGCCGGAATTGGCAAAAATAGACAGGAAGTTGGACAGCACGCCGGGGTTATCCTTCAGCAGGGCGTAAAACGTGATGATGTGGCCGGCTTTCATGTCCTGGAAGGGCTGCACCGCGTCCTTGTACTTATAAAACGCGCTGCGGCTGATGCCCACCATCCGGGCTGCCTCGCCCACGGTAGCCGCCTCACCCACCTGGAGCATCCGGCGGGCCTCCGCCACCTTTATGAATACCTCCGGCAGGGCTTCTGCCGATACGATGTAATATTTCTGATTGCTCATGGCCGTAAACCTCCGCTGATGTGTCCGGCGGAAGCGTGCCTCCGCCGTTTCATTTAGCCTTTATCATACCATGTGGCTTGACAAAATACAACTGTTTTCATGGGAAGGAGCTTACAAAAATGCAGGAAAAGCAGCGTGCATTTTTGGTGCGGACTGCATATTGGGCCGTGTGGACGGCGCTGTTGTGGCTGGGGGTGCGGTATCTGCTGCGGTGGCTGCTGCCGTTTATCCTGGCCCTGGGCCTGGCGGCGCTGGTGGAGCCTGTCATTGCCTGGTGCCGCCGGCGGATGGGCCTGAAGCGGGGATTCACGGCGGCAGTGGTGACCATCGCCGTTACGGCGGCCATTCTGGCGCTGGCGGCCGTCATCGTGTGGCAGCTGATCCGCCAGGCGGCGGAGCTGCTGACGCGCCTGCCCACCCTGCTGGCAGGGCTGCCGGGAATGACCGCCGCCCTGCGGCAGCGGCTGGACGACTTCTGCGCCGCCTGCCCCCAGGGACTGCGGGGCTGGCTGGAGGAGATCCCCGCCCTGCTGGGGACCCAGGCGGCGGTGCTGGCGGAGCGGGCCAGCGGGGCGTGCATTGCAGCGGCGGGGGCCCTGGCGGCGGCTTTGCCCGGGGTGTTCCTGTTCTGCGGCACCACGGCTCTGGCGGTGTTTTTCACCACCGGCAGCTATCCCCGGATCATGGCCTTCTTCCGCCGCCAGCTGGGAACGCGGCTGGACAGGGCCCGGGGTGTCAAGGCGAATCTCCTGTCCACCCTGGGGAAATGGTTCCGGGCCCAGGCCATTCTGCTGGGGGTCACCTTCTGTGAGCTGCTGGCGGGCTTTCTGCTGATGGGCCAGCGATACGCCCTGCTGCTGGCCGCCGTTACTGCGCTGGTGGACGCCCTGCCGGTGTTCGGCACGGGGACGGTGCTGCTGCCCTGGGCAGCGGCGTGCCTGCTGCTGGGGCAGGCCCCCCGGGCGGTGGCTCTTGCGGCGCTGTATGCGGTGATCTCCGCTGTGCACAGCTTTCTGGAGCCCAAGGTCATGGCCGCCCAGGCGGGCCTTCCCCCTCTGGCGGCGCTGGCGGCTATGTACGCCGGCTTCCGGGCCTTTGGCGTGGCGGGCATGATCCTGCTGCCTGTGGCGCTGCTGTTCGTCAAGCAGCTCCATGACCAGGGCTATGTGGGGCTGTGGAAATAGCCTGAAAAGGGAAAATAACTGTTTTCTTGCCGGATGATCTGTGGTATAATGAAACATTAGTGAAGATTTTTCGACAGGAGAATGCCAAGATGAACAAACAACGCCGCGCGGACCTGCTGCTGGTGATGACCACTTTTTTCTGGGGCGCCAGCTATTATCTGACGGATATCTGCCTGGACGACCTGCCTCCCATGACCCTTAATGCCTTTCGCTTCATCGTGGCCTTTGTGGTTCTGGGGCTGATTTTCTGGAAGCACGTGGTCCATGTGAACCGCATCACCCTGCGGTACAGCCTCATCGTGGGCCTGGCCCTGGCAGGGACGTACGTGGCGTATAACTACGGCATTACCCGCACTTCCCTCTCCAACGCCGCTTTCATCTGTGCCCTGCAGGTGATTTTTGCCCCGCTGCTGGGCTTTCTGTTCTTCCGGCAGAGACCCGGGTGGAAGCTGGGCGCCGCCCTGGCGGTGTGTACCGTGGGCATGGCCCTGTTGACGCTGAACGGTCAGCTGCGCCCGGCCTCCGGGGACCTGATCTGTATCATCACGCCCCTGTGCTATGCCGCAGACCTGCTGATTACGGAGAAGGCCGTCCGGGACCCCCGGGTGGACCCCCTGGGCCTGGGCGTGTGCCAGCTGGCAGTGGTGGGCGCCGTGACCCTGGCCCTGGCTCTGGTGCTGGGGGAACCCATCCATCTGCCTTCCTCCGGCAAAACCTGGGCGGCGGCGCTGTTTCTGGGCGTGGTATGCTCCGGCATTGCCTTCGTCATTCAGTCTGTCCAGCAGCAGTATACCACCGCCAGCCATGTGGGCCTGATCTTTACCCTGGAGCCGGTATTTGCCTCCATGGTGGCCTTTGTCATGACCGGCGAGGTCCTGTCTCTGCGGGGCTATATCGGCGCGGCCCTGATGCTGCTGAGCCTGTTCATCATGGAGGGCGACTGGTCCTTCCTCCGCCGCAAAAAGCATACATAAAGGAGAACTTACCGTGGATAAACGATTGGAGCGCATCCTGCCCCGGGTGCAGAAGCCTGCCCGCTACGTGGGCGGAGAATACAACGCCGTGAAGAAGGACCCGGCCCAGGTGGATACCCGCATTGCCTTCTGCTTCCCGGACACCTATGAGATCGGCATGTCCAACCTGGGCATGCGCATTCTCTACGGCGTTATGAACAACATGGAGGGCGTGTGGTGCCAGCGGGTGTTTGCCCCCTGGGGCGACATGGAGGAGGAGATGCGCCGGGCGGGGATGCCCCTGTTTGCCCTGGAGTCCGGCGAGGCCATCACGGACTTTGACATTGTGGCCTTCTCCGTGGGCTATGAGATGGCCTTTCCCGCCATCCTGAATATGCTGGACCTGGCAAACATTCCCATTCACAGCGCGGAGCGCACGGCCCTGACCCCGCTGGTCATCGCCGGGGGCACCGCCATGTACAACGCCGAGCCCATTGCCGATTTCGTGGATCTGGTGAGCCTGGGCGAGGGGGAGGATCTCACCGTGGAGCTGGTGGAGCTGCACCGCCAGGCCCGGCGGGAGGGCTGGTCCAAGGAGGAGTTTCTCCGGGCTGCCGCCCGGCTGCCGGGGATCTATGTCCCCAGCCTGTACGACGTGACGTATCACGATGACGGCACTGTGGCCGCCATTACCCCCCGGGACGGGGCTCCGGCGGTGGTGACCAAGCGCATCGTCCGGGATATGGACAAGTCCTTCTTTCCCACAAAAACCATTGTACCCTCCACGGAGATCGTCCAGGACCGGGTGATGCTGGAGCTGTTCCGGGGCTGCATCCGGGGGTGCCGGTTCTGTCAGGCGGGGTATGTGTACCGCCCCGTCCGCAACCGCAGCCGGGAGCTTTGCGCCCAGTACGGCGTGGAGGCCTGCAACGACTCCGGATATCAGGAGGTGACGCTGTCCAGCCTGTCCACCAGCGACTATCCGCCGCTGACGGAGCTGTGCGATGAGCTGGAGCCCTTCTGCCAGCAGCGGCACGTGAATCTCTCTCTGCCCAGTCTGCGGGCGGATAACTTCTCCATGAGTCTGATGGAGCGGCTGGCCAAGGGCCGCAAAACCGGTCTGACCTTCGCCCCGGAGGCCGGGACCCAGCGGCTCCGGGACGTGATCAACAAGAACGTTACCCAGGAGGACCTGCTGCAGTCCTGCCGCACGGCCTTCGCCGGGGGGTACAGCGCCGTGAAGCTGTATTTCATGCTGGGCCTGCCCACGGAAACCGACGAGGACGTGCTGGGCATCGCCGATCTGGCGGCCCGGGTCATGCACGCCTGGCGGGAGAGCGCCAGCAACAAAAACCGCGGCGTCCGCATCACTGTGTCCACCTCCTGGTTCGTGCCGAAGCCCCACACGGCCTTTCAGTGGGAGCCGCAGATCGCCAAGGAGGAGTATGAGCGCCGGGTGAATCTGCTGCGGGAGGCCATCAAAACAAAAACCGTCACCTATAATTGGCACGACTCCGACACCAGCTTCCTGGAGGCCGTGCTGGCCCGAGGGGACCGGCGCATGGGCCGGGTGCTGGAGGCCGCATGGCGCAAGGGGGCCAAGCTGGACGCCTGGGAGGAGTATTTCTCCCTGGACCGCTGGCTGGAGGCCTTTGACCAGTGCGGGCTGGACCCACACTTTTACGCCAACCGCATCCGGCAGCGGGACGAGCTGATGCCCTGGGCCATGATCTCCAGCGGCGTCACGGAGAGCTATCTCTGGCGGGAGCGGGAGCGGGCCTTTGCCGGGGTCACCACCCCGGACTGCCGCACCCACTGCAACGCCTGCGGCGCCAACCGATTGGTAGGAGGGAAATGCGATGTCTAAGCTGCGGCTGCTTTTTGTGAAGGAGGGGCCCGCCTCCTATATCTCCAATCTGGACCTGCTGCGGACGGTGCAGCGGGCCTTCCCCCGGACGGAGCTGGACATCAGGCACTCCCAGGGCTTCCACCCCCACCCCATCATCTCCATCGTCCTGCCTCTGCCGGTGGGCCAGTCCAGCGACTGCGAGCTGCTGGACTTTGAGGTCACCCAGGAAACGGACGGGGCGGGCATCGCGGAAAAGCTCAACGGGGGTCTGCCGGAGGGGCTGACCATTCTGGATTGCTACGAGGCCCGCCGCCCCGTGCGGGAGCTGACGTATTTGCAGGCGGATATGGAGCTGGACTATGACCGGGGCGTGCCCCATGGGGCCGCCCAGGCGCTGACGGAGCTGCTGCGCCGCCGGGAGCTGCTGATCGAAAAGCGCACCAAGCGCAAGCAGCTGGCGGAGGTGGACATCGCGCCTATGATCCGGGACATTTCCTTTACCCAGGGAGAAAATGTTCTTCGGGCCGCCGTGACGGTGCAGGCCCAGAACCCCGGCCTGAATCCCCAGCTGCTGGAAAAGGCCATCGCCCGGTACCTGCCGGAGCTGACTCCGGACTTCGTCCGCGTCCGCCGCCGGGAGCTGCTGGACGCCGACGGCCAGGTGTTCCGATGATCCCATCACCCGAAGGGCGACCCCCTTCGGGTGATCTTCTTGCCCCGGCGATGAGGGGGCCGGAGGACAGCGTCCTATGTTTCGTATAAATGACGTTCCCGGTAACGGCGGATTCCTTGACGCTGGGGGCAGTTTGCGGTACAATAGGGCCAGAATGCGGTATTATGCCCCGGGATTTGGGGCGGTTATGATAACATATAGGGAGATTTTTCCATGAACTTGCTTGAAAACACCCAGCTTTACCGTACCTACGGCGCACACCCGGCGGGGCAGGGCTGGTCCTTCCGGGTCTATGCCCCCAATGCCCGGGATGCGGCTCTGGCCGGTGACTTCAATGGCTGGCAGCCTGCCCCCATGCAGCGCCAGGGCGGCGACTGGGTCCTCGCCGTTCCCGATGTCCAGCCCGGTCAATGCTACAAATACGTCATCACCGGCGCCGACGGTCAGGTCCGCTGGAAGGCAGACCCCTATGGCACCTATGCCCAGCTGCGGCCTGACACCGCCAGCCGCCTGTACGATGTGTCCGGCTTCCGCTGGCATGACGACGTGTGGCGGGAGCGCCGGAGGGAAACGCCGCTGACCGACGGCCCCCTGAACATCTATGAGGTCCATCCCGGCTCCTGGCGGCGGGATGAGGACGGCGGTTTTCTCAACTATCGCCAGCTGGCAGACCGGCTGGCCCCCTATGTCCGGGACATGGGCTATAACGCCGTGGAGCTGCTGCCGGTGACGGAATATCCCCTGGACGACTCCTGGGGTTATCAGTGCGTGGGCTATTTTGCCCCCACCAGCCGCTATGGCGAGCCCCACGACTTCATGTATCTGGTGGACCGGCTGCACCGGGCGGGCCTGGCGGTGATTCTGGACTGGGTCCCGGCTCACTTCTGCAAGGACGCCCACGGCCTCATCGACTTCGACGGCACCAGCCTGTATGAATATGCCGACCCCCTGAAGCGGGAGCATGAGGGCTGGGGCACCCGGGTCTTTGATTTCGGCAAGGACGACGTGCGGTCCTTCCTGCTGTCCTCCGCCCGCTGGTGGATGGAGGAATACCATGTGGACGGTCTGCGGGTGGATGCGGTGGCCTCCATGCTGTACCTGGATTATGGCCGCACGGAGTGGCGGCCCAACGTTCACGGGGGGCATGAAAATCTGGAGGCCATCTCGTTTTTGCAGGACCTGAACCGGCTGGCGGCGTCTGTGGATCCCCCGGCACTGACGGCGGCGGAGGAATCCACCGCCTGGCCCAAGGTCACCTGGCCCATTGCCGACGGCGGTCTGGGCTTCGGACTGAAATGGAACATGGGCTGGATGAACGATGTGTGTCACTACCTGAAAATGGACCCCTGGTTCCGGCAGTTCCACCACAAGGACGTAACGTTTTCCATGATGTACGCCTTTTCCGAGCGGTTCGTGCTGCCCCTGTCCCACGACGAGGTGGTTTATATGAAGGGCTCCCTCCGGGGCAAAATGCCCGGAGACGACTGGCGGCAGCTGGCGGGGGTCCGGAGCTTTACGGCCTATATGCTGGCCCATCCCGGCAAAAAGCTGACGTTTATGGGGGCAGAGCTGGGCCAGTGGCACGAGTGGGACTTCAAGGGCCAGTTGGACTGGTACCTGCTGGACAATGACGCCTGCTGCCGCACCCACCAGTGCATCCGGGCACTGAACCGGTTTTACAAGAAATCCCATCCCCTGTGGGAAAACGACCAGGATTGGGACGGCTTCCAGTGGCTGGTGGCCGATGACAACCACAACAACGTGCTGGTTTTCCTGCGCCGTGACCGGAAGGGCCGGGAGCTGATCTGCGTGGTGAACTTCTCCCCGGAGGCCCATGAGGGCTATCGCTTCGGCGTCCCGGGGAAGCTGTATTACGAGGAAGTGTTCAACACCGACGACGCCGCCTGGGGCGGCTCCGGTGTGTGCAATACCGGGCCCATTCCTGTGGAAAACATCCCATCCCATGGGCGGGACACCTCCATTTCCCTGCGGGTGCCGCCTCTGGGCGCCGTATTTTTGCAGGGAAGGGTGCGGCGCAGAAAAACCAAGGAGTAATCGACAGACTGGAGGGAATGAACAGACATGAAGAAAGAATGCGTGGCCATGCTGCTGGCCGGGGGACAAGGCAGCCGCCTGTATGTCCTCACCGGCGACATGGCAAAGCCTGCGGTGCCCTTTGGAGGAAAGTTCCGCATCATTGACTTTCCCCTGTCCAACTGCACCAATTCCGGCATCGACACCGTGGGTGTGCTGACCCAGTACCGCCCCCTGGAGCTCAACAGCTATATCGGCAGCGGCCAGCCCTGGGAGCTGGACCGGCTCAACGGCGGCGTCCATATTCTGCCGCCGTACCAGAGCGCCTCCGGCGCCTCCTGGTACAAGGGCACCGCCAACGCCATTTATCAGAACATCGGCTTTGTGGACCTGTACGACCCGGAGTATGTGGCGGTGCTGTCCGGCGACCACATCTATAAGATGGACTATTCCCGGATGCTCCAGCACCACAAGGACGCCGGGGCCGCCTGCACCATCTCCGTGATGGAGGTCCCCTGGTCCGAGGCCAGCCGCTTCGGCATCATGTCCGTGGACGAGCATGACCGCATCACCGCCTTCGCCGAAAAGCCCAAGGAGCCTAAAAGCAACCTGGCCTCCATGGGCATCTATATCTTCACCTGGCAGAAGCTCCGCTCCTATCTGCTGGCCGACGAGGCCGACCCCACCTCCGACAACGATTTCGGCAAGAACATCATCCCCGCTATGCTGGACGCCGGAGAGGTCATGTCCGCCTATCGGTTCGAGGGCTACTGGAAGGATGTGGGCACCCTGGACTCCCTGTGGGACGCCAATATGGACATGCTGTCCCCGGGGTCGGGGCTGAACCTGCTGGACAAGAAATGGCCCATCTATTGCCGGACCCCGTCCTGCCCGCCGGCGTTTCTGGGCCCCCACGCCGACGTGGGCAACAGCGCCGTGGCCAAGGGCTGCGGCATCCTGGGCGAGGTGAAAAACAGCGTCCTCAGCTATAATACCCAGGTGGGCCAGGGGGCCAGCGTGTCCTATTCCGTGGTCATGCCCGGGGCCGTCATCGAGGAGGGCGCGGTGGTGCAGTATGCCATCATCGGCGAGCGCTGCCGGGTTGGCCGGGGCGCTCAGGTAGGCGCGCCGCCGGAAACCGCCCAGGACCCCGCCGAGTGGGGCATCGCCGTCCTGGGGCCGGACACCGTCATCGCCCCCGGCGAGGTGGTGCTTGCCAAGGCTCTGCTGGACCGTCATCACGGGGAGGTGGAAGCATGAACGGAATGCACGGCATCATTTTCTCCTATGAGAAGAAAACCGGGCTGCGGGAGCTGATCGAGCACCGCATCCACGGTTCCATCCCCTTCGGGGGCAACTATCGCGTGGTGGACTTTATGCTGTCCAACATGGTGGGCGCCGGCGTCCGGGACGTGGGCGTCATCATGCACGGCAAGTGCCAGAGTATGCTGGACCATCTGGGCACCGGCAAAAGCTGGGACCTGAGCCGCAACCACGGCGGTCTTACCCTGCTGCCGGCCTTCGCCTATGCCGAGCGGCGGGGCGACGCCGGCCGCTTCCGGGGCAAGGTGGAGGCTCTGGGCTGCGTCATGGACTATCTGAAGGACATCCGTCAGGATTATGTGGTGCTGACCGACAGCGACCTGGTCATCAATCTTCCCCTGGACGACGTGCTGCGGGATCATATTGACTCCGGCGCCGACCTGACGGCGGTGTGCACCTCGCTGCCGGGCCTGGAGAGTGACACCTATTTCCAGCTGGATAACTCCGGGCGCATCGTGGACGTGGCCCACGACGTGTTCACCCCCGAGGGCTTCCGCTGCCTGAACATCTTCGTGCTGCGCCGGGATCTGCTGATCCAGCTGGTGACCGACTGCATGGCGCACAATCAGTACAGCTTCCGCCACAATATTCTCCAGGACAGGAAGGATGCCCTGCATTTCCGGGCCTATGTCTGGGACGGCTACGCCGCCCGCATCGACACCATCGAGTCCTACTACCGCCGCAGCATGGAGCTGCTGCGGCCGGAGATCCGCATGGAGCTGTTCACGCCCCAGCGGCCGATCCTGGCCAAGGAGAACGACTCGCCCTCGTCCTATATGGACGGCTCCTGCGTCAACTCCCTGGTGGCCGACGGCTGCGACATCCAGGGCACGGTGAAAAACTGCGTGCTGTTCCGGGGCGTCCGCATTGAGCCCGGCGCCGACGTGGAGGGCTGCATTCTCTTCAAGGGCACCGTGGTCCGCCGGAATGCCGTCCTGCGGGGCGTTATCACAGACAAATACGTCACCGTTCAGGAGGGGCGCACCCTTATGGGTCACGAGAACTACCCCCTGGTGATCGCCCGGGACGTCACGGTCTGAAGCGGAGGTAAGCATATGAATATTCTGTATATCACCAGCGAGGCGGCTCCGTTCTGCAAAACCGGGGGCCTTGCGGACGTGCTGGGCAGCCTGCCCCCCGCCGTGGCGGCGGAGGGCGACCGGGTGTCCGTGCTGCTGCCGCTGTACGGCCAGATCGCCCAGCGCTGGCGGGAGAAGATGAACTTCCGCTGCTACATCTATGTGGACCTGGGCTGGCGGCATGAATACTGCGGCCTGTTCTCCCTGGAATACCGGGGCGTTACCTGGTACTTCGTGGACAACGAGCGGTATTTCCGCCGCCGCAGCCTGTACGGCGACATGGACGACGGCGAGCGCTTTGCCTTCTTCTCCAAGGCGGCGGAGGCACTGCTGCCTCACCTGGCGGAGTATCCCAACGTGATCCACTGCAACGACTGGCAGACGGCTCTGGTGCCGGTGTACCTGCGGGACGCCGGAAACGACCTGCCGGTGGTGTTCACCATCCACAACATCGAGTATCAGGGCAAATACGGCCCCGAGACGGTGGAGGACCTGTTCGGTCTGAACCGGGGCTGGTACGACGGCGGCATCCTGCGGATGGACGGCTGCGTGAACCTGATGAAGGCGGCTATGCTCACCGCCAACGCCGTGACCACCGTCAGCCCCACCTATGCCCGCCAGCTTCACGATCCGGCCTATGCCTGCGGCCTGGAGCAGGTGGTGCAGCTCATCGACTACAAGCTCTCCGGCGTGCTCAACGGCCTGGATATGGAGAGCTTCGACCCGGCCCATGACGCCTCCCTGCCCCAGACCTACGACCCCGACCATATGGAGGGCAAGGCCGTGTGCAAGAGGGAGCTGCAGCGGCAGCTGGGTCTGGCCCAGGAGCCGGACACCCCCCTTACCGCCATCGTCAGCCGCCTGGTGGGACACAAGGGCATGGATCTGGTGTGCCAGGGGCTGGGCGGCATCATGGCCACCGGCTGCCAGCTGGTGGTGCTGGGTCAGGGCGAGCCCCAGTTTGAGGACACCTTCCGCTGGGCCCAGAGCCGCTGGCCGGGCCGCGTATCCGCCCAGATCACCTATTCCGACAACCTTTCCCGCCGGGTTTACGGCGCGGCGGACCTGTTTTTGATGCCGTCCCGCAGCGAGCCCTGCGGCCTGAGCCAGCTGATCGCCATGCGCTACGGCGCGGTACCCATCGTCCGCCAGACCGGCGGCCTCAACGACACCGTCCGCTCCTGCCAGGTGGGTCAGCCTGACGGCAACGGCTATGTATTCTCCGCCTGCACGGCCCATGACCTGTGCCAGACACTGGGCCAGGCGGTGGGCCTGTACCGGGGCGACCGGCTGGGCTTTGACACCGTGCGCCGCCGGGGCATGACCGAGGACTTCGGCTGGAGCCGCAGCGCCGGGGCCTACCGGCGTATTTACCAAGATCTATCACGGAGGAACCACTAAATGACTTATACCAAAGACGCCCTGAAGGAGGCAATTCAACAGAAGCTGCGCCTGAACTACGGCTGCACCGAAAAGCAGGCCACCGACGGGGAGATTATGAAGGCCTGCGCCCTGGCCCTGCGGGACATTATGGCCGTGCGCAGCGTGGACACCCAGGAGCAGACCCAGGAGCGCCAGGAAAAGCGCGTGCACTATATGTCCCTGGAGTTTCTCATGGGCCGCAGCCTCATGAAAAACGCATACAACCTGGGCATTCTGCCCCAGCTGACCCAGGCCGTGGAGGAGCTGGGCTTTTCCGCCCCGGACATCTTCGACATGGAGCCGGATGCAGGTCTCGGCAACGGCGGCCTGGGCCGCCTGGCCGCCTGCTATCTGGACAGCATGACCACCCTGGACATTCCCGCCACCGGCTATTCCATCTGCTATGAGCTGGGCATCTTCAAGCAGAAGATCGTGGACGGTCAGCAGGTGGAGCTGCCCGACGACTGGCTGAACCTGGGCGATGCATGGCTGATGCCCAAGCCCCAGGAGGCCGAGGAGGTCCATTTCGGCGGCAAGGTCCGCACCCGGTGGGACAACGGGCACCTGATGGTGGTTCACGAGGACTATACCCGTGTGCTGGCCATCCCCTGCGATATGCTGGTGGCCGGGTACAACACGGACCATGTGAATACCCTGCGTCTGTGGGACGCCAAGAGCCCCAAGCCTATCGACATGCAGCTGTTCAGCCAGGGGCAGTATCTGAAGGCCAACGAGGAGCGGGCCATGGCCGACTCCATCAGCACCATTCTCTATCCCGAGGACAACCATTACGAGGGCAAGTCCCTGCGGCTGAAGCAGCAGTATTTCTTCGTGTCCGCCACCCTGCAGTCCATCACGCGCCAGCATATCCAGACCTACGGCACCCTGACGAATTTCCACGAAAAGAACGTCATCCAGATCAACGATACCCACCCGGCGCTGGTGATCCCGGAGCTGATGCGCATCCTCATCGACGACGCGGGACTGGGCTGGGACGAGGCGTGGGACATCACCCGTCACTCCGTGGCCTATACCAACCACACCGTGCTGGCCGAGGCACTGGAGAGCTGGCCCCAGCGGCTGTTCGAGACGCTGCTGCCCCGCATCTGGCAGATCATGCAGGAGATCGCGCGGCGCTGGCAGCAGAAGGTGGACGATTTCTATCACGACCCCAAAAAGACGGAGAAAATGGCGGTTATCTGGGACGGCGTGGTCCACATGGCCAACCTCTGCATCGCGGGAGGGATGGCCGTTAACGGCGTGTCCGCTCTGCACTCCGACATTCTCCGCCGCGACGTGTTCCGGGACGCCTGCGGCATGGAGCCGGATAAGTTCAAAAACGTCACCAACGGCGTGGACCACCGGCGTTGGATCAGCCAGATCAACCCCGGACTGGACGGCCTGATCCGGGACTGCATCGGCGAGGGCTATCTTACCCACGCCGGATGCCTGTCCGGTCTGGACCGGTTTGCCGGAGACAAGGCCGTGCTGGACCGGCTGGAGGCCATCAAGCACAACAACAAGCTGGCCTTTGCCCGCTGGGCCAAGGGCCAGCAGGGAGTCACTCTGAACACCGACGCCATCTTCAACGTCCAGGTCAAGCGGCTCCATGAGTACAAGCGCCAGCTGCTGAACGTGCTGCACATCATCAGCCTGTACCAGCAGCTCCAGGACAATCCCGACATGGACTTCCGGCCCCAGACCTTCCTGTTCGGGGCAAAGGCCGCCCCGGGCTACGCCGTGGCCAAGCGCATCATCCGGCTGATTAACTCCCTGGCCGACCAGATCAACAGTGACCCCATCTGCCGGGATAAGCTCCAGGTGGTGTTTCTGGAAAATTACCGGGTGTCCATGGCGGAAATGCTGATGCCCGCCAGCGAGGTGAGCCAGCAGATTTCCACCGCCGGCAAGGAGGCCAGCGGCACCGGCAACATGAAGTTTATGATGAACGGCGCGCTGACCCTGGGCACTCTGGACGGCGCCAATGTGGAGATGCATCAGGTGCTGGGCGACGACAACATGTTCCTGTTCGGCCTCACCGCTGACGAGGCCGCCCGCCTGCGCCAGAGCTACGACCCCTATCTGCTGTATACCCGGGACCCGGTGCTGCACCGGGTGCTGGACCAGCTGAAAACCGGCTTCCGGGACGGCGTCAGCTACGAGGACCTGTACCAGCGCCTGCTGTACGGCGCAGACTGCCCGGCAGATCAGTATCTGCTGCTGGCGGACTTCGCCTCCTACTGCGCTGCCTCGCACCGGGTGGTGGATACCTATGCCGACCGGGAGAAGTGGAACCGCATGAGCCTGCACAACATCGCCCGCAGCGGCATCTTCTCCGCCGACCGCTCCATCGCCGACTATGCCGACACCATCTGGCACGTTCCGTATAAGAAATAAGCAAAGCACACAGCCCCTCCGGCCATGCCGGAGGGGCTGTAATCGTTTATGGGGGGATGCACTCAGCCTTTTTCCAGCTCGGTGTGAACGAACATGACCAAAAAGCTCACCGCCAGCAGGCCGCAGGATACCCAGATTCCCCGGACGGAAAACGCGCCGGACAGCAGGGCACCCAGCCCTGCGCCCAGGGAAAACAGACCGATGACGCCAAAGTACGTCAGGGCATTGCGAAGTGCCTCCGGCTCACGGGTGTGGAAATAGGCGCACAGTGCCTCCGTGCCGTTGCGCATGTTGCCGATGCACATGGTGCTGGCATAGGCGTGGCCGCGGACCTTGCGGAAGGTTTGCAGCTGCATGGCGCAGGAGAAGGACACCAGGGCATTGGCCACGGTGTTCAGCGTCTGGGGCAGAAAGCCCACCGCAAACAGCACCGCGATCTCCGCTAAGAGGATCAGCTGCCGCCAGTGGACCTTTTCCATGGCCTTGAACCGGCGGTGGATGCACTCGGCGGCAAAAATGCCCGTCATAAAGGACAGCACCGGGACCAGGTACCGCAGGCACTGGTCCCACGCACCGTCAAACAGATATGCGCTGAACAGCACGATGTTGCCGGTCTGGCCATTGGCAAATACCTTGCCCCTGCAAAGGTAAGTATAGGCGTCCTGGAGGCCGCCGGACAGAATGACAAAGGAAGCAGTCAGCATGGATTCGGACATCTGACCGCGCAGCTTGTGGAAAGGAGACATTTTGGCACCAGTCTTTCTGAAAATAGGCCGCGGTCTGCGGCCGGTAGGCAGCCATGATTATACGACAGGTGAAAAAATCCGTCAAGTGCTGCGGCTCATATACCGCGAAATCTTTCCAAAGCACAAACGTCAGACTCTCCGCAGGTCTGTCGTTGACGCAGGCTATAGATCAGCTCCCCGGCATCCGGCGGCAGGCTGGGGTGCCGGCACAGCGCAGCGGGCATGAAAACAGGTCCGGCGCACAATGCGCCGGACCTGCTGCTATTGGCCATCAAAGAGAACCCCCGGCTCTGCCGGGGGGATACAAAAGCCTATGGCGTGGAAGAGAGCAAAAAAGAAAAAGTCTCCAAGTTAGAGTAAGTGAAAAGTTTGCCGACCAACACTTACAAAAACGAGGAGACTAATTCATGACAAGCAATACACCGACAAGCAAAAGGCTTCCGGTGATGGTGATAGCCCGTTTACGGGCGGTAGGGCAGAGAATGCAAGCGAAGAAAAATTCAGTGCCCCTTGAGGGGCTTGCCAGTAATAGGCCCTTATAGGGCCTGATCAAACCTCCGGCTTAGCCGGAGGTTTTGATTATAGGGCTTGTTATAGGGCTTGTCAGATGAGGCCAAGGCCCCCGGCCACCTTGCCGATGAAGTCCTGGACGTTGGTGACCATGGTGGTGGCGGACAGACTGCCGCGGTCCAGCAGCTTATTCACCACGAACTCTGCGGCGTCCACCGCGTACAGGTACACCGGGCGGATGGACCCGTCGGGCATTACCCGGAAGGAGGGGGTCATGTTGCCGGTGGCGATGGTGTGCAGCATGGTGGCAAGGCAGATCACCGTGGTGGACTTGCGCACCAGCTCCCGCATAGCGGACGCGCCCTCGTAGGCGTTGGCATACACCTCCGGCAGAGGACCGTCGTCCCGGATGGAGCCGGTGAGCACAAAGGGAACGTGGTTCTTCACACAGCCGTAGATGATGCCGTTGTCAATGTGATACTCCTCGATGAACTTGGGAATGGACCCGCAGCGGCGGACCTTATTCAGCACATCCAGGTGGTTGTAGTGTCCGTTGGGCTGAGACTGCTGGGTGTAGATATCCTGGCCCAGTGCCGTGTGCAGCAGAGCGCCCTCCAGATCGTGGGTACCCAGGGCGTTGCCCGCCAGCAGGCCGTGGCAGTAGCCATTGTCGATGAGGGCCTGCATGGCCTTGCGTGCGCCGTCGTCAAAGGCGAAGGCGGGGCCCATGACCCACACGATGTTGCCGTGCTCCTTCTCGTGGCGCAGCAGCTCCACCAGCCGGTCATAATCCTTGGCATAGGAGGTCTCGCGGCTGCGGCCCTGCCGGAACACGAACTGATCCTCCAGCGTCTCGCTTTCCTGGGAGAAGCCGTTGCAGTGCATATAAATGCCGTCCTCGCCGTGCTCGGTGCGGCCCAGCATGACCCGCTGCCCCTTCTTCAGGTTGCGGCTCTCCACCACGGAGAGGGTGCCGTCGTCCTCCAGCACCACGCAGCTGTCCATGCGGCTCTCCTCGGCCAGGGTCCACTTGCCGTTGATCTTGAAATATTCGGGGTACATGGACGTGCTGTGGTATTCCTCCGGAGCCACGCCGTCCTTCTCTGCCGCCTCCCAGCGGGCATCGGGAGCGTTCAGCAGGGCGGGCTGGGTAAAGTCGGGGTGGTGATAGGCGGGGAATTCAAAAGCCATGGGGTGCTCCTTTCTCAGTGCAGGGTGGCGTAGATAACGGCCTTGATGGTGTGCATCCGGTTCTCGGCCTCGTCGAACACCACGGACTGTTTGCTCTCGAACACCTGATCGGTGACCTCCATCTCGGTGATGCCGAACTTCTTGGCAATGTCGGCGCCGATGGTGGTGCGGGTATCGTGGAAGGAGGGCAGGCAGTGCATGAAGATGGCGCCGGGGGCGGTCATGGACATGACCTTGGCGTTGACCTGATAGGGGGTCAGCAGGCGGATGCGCTCGGCCCACACGCTGTCGGGCTCACCCATGGAGACCCAGATATCCGTGTAGATCACGTCGGCGTTGGTGGCGCCCTGGGTGACATCCTCGGTGAGGGTCACGCTGCCGCCGGTTTCCTTGGCGATGGAGCGGGCCTTTTCCACCAGCCACTCCTCGGGGAACAGCTCCTTGGGCGCGCAGGCGGTGAAGTGCATGCCCATCTTGGCGCAGGCCACCATCAGGGAGTTGCCCATGTTGTTGCGGGCATCGCCGAAATAGGTGAAGCGCACGCCCTTCAGCCGGCCCAGCTTCTCCTCGATGGTCAGCAGGTCCGCCAGCATCTGGGTGGGGTGGAACTGGTCGGTCAGGCCGTTCCACACGGGCACGCCGGCGTAGTCGGACAGCTCCTGCACCAGATCCTGGCTGAAGCCGCGGTACTCGATGCCGTCATACATCCGGCCCAGCACCCGGGCGGTATCGGCAATGGATTCCTTTTTGCCCATCTGGCTGCTGCCGGGCTCCAGATACGTCACACCCATGCCCAGGTCCATACCGGCCACCTCGAAGGAGCAGCGGGTGCGGGTGGAGGTCTTTTCAAACAGCAGCACGATGTTCTTCCCCTCCAGCCAGCGGTGGGGCACACCGGCGCGCTTCATGTCCTTGAAATTGCGGGACAGGTCCAGCAGATAGCGGATCTCCGCGGGGGTGTAGTCCAGCAGCTTCAAAAAGCTTCTGCCTCTGATATTCACAGCCATAATGATGTTCTCCCTTTCTATTGATAAAATGAAATTTGGATGGATTCAAATCCCGTCACGCCACAGGGGCATGCTCATGCAGCGAGGGCCGCCCCGGCCCCGGGACAGCTCGGCACTGGGCATTTTCAGCACCCGGATGCCGCTGTCCTCCAGGATCTGGTTGGTGACATAGTTCCGGTCGTACACCACCACCACGCCGGGGGCGATGCACAGGGTATTGGAGCCGTCGTTCCATTGCTCCCGCTCGGCTGCGATCTGACTGCTGCCGCCGCAGCGGATCAGCTGCACCCGGTCCAGGCCCAGATATCCGGCCAGTACCCGGTCCACGGAACCGCTGACCTCCCGGGTGGTGACGTTGCCCTGTCCCCGGCCCGTCAGCTCGAAAATGCGCAGGGTGCCCAGGATCCCCGGATGCACCGTGAATTTATCCACGTCCACCTGGGTGAATACCGTGTCCAAATGCATGAACGCCCGGGTGCTGGGGATCTCGAAGGCCAGCACCGTGTCGATCTCGGAGGCTTCGTCGGCAAAAATAGTGGCCGCCAGCTGCTCGATGGCCTCCGGCTGGGTGCGCTGGGAAATGCCCACGCCCAGCACCCGGCGGCTCAGGTTCAGGATATCGCCGCCCTCGATGCAGAAATACTGGTCCGGCGTGTAATACAGGGGCACCTGGCCGGCGTAGTCCGGGTGATGCCGCAGCACGTAATCGCCATACAGCGTCTCCCGGTTGCGGGTGGCCGTAAACATATGGTTCAGGCTGACGCCCCGGCCAATGCAGGCAAAGGGGTCCCGGGTGAAATACAGGTTGGGGATCGGCGGCATCAGGAATCGCACGCCGGTATGTACCAGGCTGGACAGCCGTCCCTGCTCATTGGGGAACACATCCTGATACGACACGCCCTCCATGGTCTTGAGCACCAGGAGCAGCGGGTCCTGAATGTCCAGCAGATACCGCTCCAGATCTGCCCGGTAGCCCATGGCGGTGCTGCCGGCCCGCCGGATGGTCTCGGCCACAAACTGACGCCGCAGGACCTCGTCGCTGGCCAGCACCTGAGCCGTCAGGTCCTCCAGGTATACCACCTCGGCTCCGTTGTCCCGCAGGATCTGGGCAAAGCAGTCGTGCTCGCGCTGTGCGCCATACAGATAAGGGATATCGTCAAACAGCAGCTGCCCCATGGTATTGGGACTCAGATGCTCCAGCTCCCGGCCGGGCCGCTGCAAAAGCACCCGCTTCAGGGGTCCGATCTCGCTTTTCACGCAAATGGGCATGGAATTTCCTCCTCTCCGATTGCACTCTATTTTACCAGATTTCTGCGCCCTTTTCTCACCATCCGGCGGGCCGATTTTTGTATTTTAACCGGTGTTTTCCTTCTGCGCTTTGACACTTTATTGTAATAATACTCATTCCCCGCCGGTCCCCCCTGTAAGTTCATGCGTTTTTTTGATGTGCCGTCCGGGAAAAGTATCACTATTTTGTACAAGATTTTTTTCACGAAATGTCCGATTACCTCTTGGCAAGACAGACCCGCCGTGGTACAATAGCCCCCATAAGGGGGGAATTTCCATGAAGCAGACCATTGCCCTGCAAACGCCTGGCCGCTCCGAGCTGGACCAGAGCAGCCTGTTTTCCTATGACCAGCTTACCGCCGCCCGGCCCACGGCCCCGGTGATCCACCGGGACGCCCGTTTTCTCCTGGTGCGCAGCGGCAGCGGCATCCTGCGGCTCCAGGGTCGGGAGTATCCTCTGGCCCCCGGGACGCTGGCGGCTATCCTGCCCTGGCAGATCAGCGAGATCACCCGGGTGGACGAGCCCGTCACCTACAGCCTCATGGCCTATCACTTTGATACCGTGGCCCGGGCTGCCCATCTGTTCCGGGGCGAGGATGGCCAGCCCATGCCCATGGCCCGGCTGATGGAGACGGTGCCGGTGCTGGAGCTGTCCCCCGGGCAGCGGGCGGAGGCCGGACGCATTGCTGACGGCCTGGCCCGGGAGCTGGGTCTTGCGTCCCTTCAGGAGGAGGGGCAGCTGTTTTCCAGTCTCAATGCCGTGAGTCTGCTGGTGCAGCTGACGGTGCTGTTTGCCCGACAGGCCCTGTCGGCAGACCGTCCCGCCGACGCCCAGGGGCCCGACCACCGGGAGCTGCTGCGGTACATGTACCTGCACTGCGGCCAGAAGCTGACGCTCCAGCAGCTGGCGGATGTGTTCGGGTGCAGCCGGTCCACCGTCAGCGCCCGAATCACCGCCATGACGGGCCTGTCCTTTTTCGACCTGCTCAACGAAATGCGTATCGGCAAGACTGCCGACTATCTGCTGTACACGGACCTGACCCTGAAGGAGCTGGCAGAGATCCTGGGCTATGTGGACGAGTCCCACATCTCCAAGGTGTTCGCCGCCCGGCTGGGCACCCGCATCGGCCAATATCGGGCCACCTATCAGAAGGTGCAGAACATCTGCCAGATCGAGGAGAGCCGCCTGGGGTACAGCCTGGTGCAGCACATCTACCGTCACTACCGGGAGGACCTCAGCGCCGCCGGAGTGGCCCGGTCCTTCGGCATTTCCGTGCAGCAGCTCAACCGCACCCTGCTGTGCCAGGTGGAGCAGAATTTTGAGGATTTCCTGGCCATGGTCCGGGTGAACCGCGCCTGCCAGCTGCTGACCACCACCCGCATGACGGTGCTGGATATCGCCCTGGAGGTGGGGTATCACAATGCCAAGACCCTGAACAGGAGCTTCCTGAAATACCGCCTTATGACCCCCAGTGCCTACCGGGCGGCGGCACAGCCGGGGGCATAAAGAGCCTGAGAGGCCGGGGCGGGTGTATTATGTGCAAGCTGTATCCGCCGGACAGCCGCAGGGGCTGATTTGACATTTCGGATGCCATGTGTTACAATTTGGTTACATTTATCTGTAAAAAAGGAGAAGAACTATGTCTGAAGTGAAAAAGGGCAACGGCCTTGTCTATAAAAATCATCCCCTGCGCCGCATCGACAATCTGATCTACTATGGCAGCATGGCCGATAAGTATATCGTTCTGCTGCAAATTCTGGATACCAAAAAGGAACAGGATATGGACGTGGCCACCCGCGTGTCCGTCCAGCTGCAGCTGACGGACCCGGATCTGAAGTCCCGGGACCGGGTGGTGAAGAAGTCCGAGAAAGACAGTCTCTACGCCGCCATGGACGTGGGCTGCATCTGGCTGGAGCGCGCTCTGGCCGGTAAATAAGCCGAAAATCCACACCTGATAAGGAGTCCTGTCCATGAAGCTCAGCCGCAAGGTCGCCGTTATCATGCTGACGGCGGCGCTGACCCTGTCTCTGTGCGTCATCTCTGTCCTGCCCGTCCGGGGCCGTCCGGGAATGGACGCCATGACCTATAACATCGACACCCTGCCTGCCCGGGACCTGATCCCGGCGGCGGGTGGGCCGGTGGACGAGCCCGACTACACGCCTCCGGCCCGGACTGTCTCCGCCGAGGCTTTCGATCAGCAGGAGGCCGCCGAGTCTGCCGGATCTTCTGCGCAGAAGGAGGCTGCCGCCAACCAGGAAACTGCTCCCGCAGCACCGGCTGTACCTGCCTCCTCCACGTCTGTTCTGGCTGTGGGCATTGCGGCGGACAGCGTCCGCCTGCGGTCCGGCTCCAATACCGGCAGCTCTATTCTGACGGAGCTGTCCCAGGGCACAGCCGTGTCTGTTCTGGGCCGGGACGGCGACTGGTACCGGGTGAACTACGACGGTAAGACCGGCTATATGGCCGCCGCCTATGTGACCCTGCGCGCCTCTGCCGGGGACCTGCGGTGCGTGGCCCGGGTCACGTCCGATGGGCTGAACCTGCGGCCCGCTGCCGGTACGTCCGGCGGGGTGCTGGCCTCCGCCTCCCGGGGCGAATATGTGGATGTGTCCGGCTTTGAAAACGGCTGGTTCCGGGTGCAGTACAGCGGGAAAACCGGCTACATGTCCGGAGATTATCTGACGCTGACCGTCGCGCGGCCCGCCGCTTCCGCGCCGTCTCCCGCGCCTGCGCCCAGCGTGCCTGCCTCCGGTAACGGGGCCGATATTGCGGCTCTGGCCCGGTCCTTTGTGGGCAAGGCCCCCTATGTATACGGCGGGGCCGGTCCCGGCGGCTTCGACTGCTCGGGCTTTACCATGTACATCTATGGCCGGTTCGGCATCCGTCTGCCCCACGGGGCCACAGATCAGATGCGCTGCGGCGCCGCCGTGGACCGCAGTCAGCTCCAGCCCGGGGACCTGATCTTTTTCCACGACGACAATTATTCCACCAGCCCCGCCTCCCACTGCGGCATTTATGTGGGCAGCGATCAGTTCGTCCACGCCTCCACCTATGGCAGCGGCGGCGTGCTGCTGACGGCGCTGAACGGCAACCCCTACTATTCCGCCCACTACATCGCCGCCCGGCGCATGGGCTGAGCCTGACAAAGCAAATGAAAACTCCGTATCCATTTGGATGCGGAGTTTTCACTATGTGTCTGCTTTTTTGACAGGTGCAGGTCAGAAGTACCAGCGGAATGCGGACAGGAGAATCAACAGGTCAATGCCCATCAGAATACACGGCAGGATAGGGGACGCCGTTTTTTCATCATCCAGCCGGACCACGGACTTGATAAGCCAGGCCAGCAAAAACGGAAAGGCCATACAGGTGATGATCATCAATGCGTCGTTCATGGGAGACTCCTTTCTGTCTTATCCAATTGTGTCTGGGTCCTTTTTCTGAATTATAGATAAAAATTAGCGACTTGTCAATCTCTTTTTGCAATATGTACCATGTGTGTACATTTTAATCTGCAAAACATACAATCTATGGAGAAAAACAGGACGGGAACACCCCAGCGGATGGCTGCTGACAGGGGAGCAAAGGGCGCAGATGCGGCGGTGGCGCTTCTGCGCCAAAGGTTACATTTTGTAACAAGTGATACAAAATGGTTTCAAAACGATTACAGTTTGGACACAATATACAAAAATCTATTGCATGATTCGGGGATGTATGCTATCATGCAGACAGCTCAAGGAAACACGACCTACAGGAAACACGACCTATAAGGAGGCTTTCTTATGAAAAAGCGGATTTGCGCGCTGCTGCTGTGTCTGGCGGCCCTGTTTTCCCTGGCAGGCTGCGGGACCAAGCCAAAGACCCCGGTGAAGGGGCAGAACGAACCGAACCCGGTGAAGGCGCAGGGCCTGCCGGAGGCGGAACCGGGCTGCGTTCCGCTGCTGCTGATCTACACCTGCGGCGAGCCCGGCAGCCAGGTGTTTCAATACTATTCCGCCACCTGGAACATCCAGCGCAATACCCTGACCCAGGGGCAGCTGTTCTACACCGGCACCAGCTACGGCTTTGTGCCCGACGGCTGGCGGCAGGAGCGAGCCACCTTTGACGGCCAGAGCTTCACCTATATCCGGGAGGGGCAGGAGCGCCGGGAGCCGCTGCCGGAAACCACGGAGGACCGGGGCAGTCTCCAGTGCGCTGCGGCGGACGGAGACACGGCGGTGGTGGTGTATATGAGCTATGCAGGCGATGACGCTCCGCTTACCGTCAGCGTGGGCCGCTATCCCCTGGGACATCCGGAGCAGGCGGCCTGGGTGCAGGCTCAGATCAGCGACAGCGCCGAATGCTACGTCAGCACGATCTTCACCGGCACGACGCTGTATACCGGCGGCCAGGTGTGCCTGGCGGCAGGGGAGAGCATCCTGCTGATGGATCCTGCCTCCGGCGAAGTGCGGCAGCTGGACCTGTCGCCTATGAGCGCCCCGCTTCCGGACGGCGTGTCCCACACGGAGGACAGCTATCTGGGGGCCAGCGTCATCGGCAGCTATGGCGACGTCCTTCTGGTGGGCAAGGCCCTGTATCAGGAGGGTGTATGGGACCGGTACCACTATGTGATGGCCGCTTATCAGGATGGGAAGCTGATGGCCATGCTGGACCAGAACAGCGCCGACACCACCCAGCTGACCCTCTACGGCCCCGACGGAAAGACCGCCGGAAGCTGCCCGCTGATGACGGAGGACTATGTGGCCTCCGGCGGCACGGCTTTGCCGGTGGAGTACATCGGCCAGCTGTTCCCTCTGCAATAAACGCTGCCGCCCGGGCCGGATGGGTCCGGGCGGTATTTCCCGCAAAAAATACAAATTTTCTGCCGGAAAGTCCTTGACGGCCCCTTGCACATGTGGTAAACTTAACCTTACCTGTGAGCATGGGGCTTTCTTTTTGCGCGCTTTTCGCTTCGGCGCTGGAAAAGACGCCCTATCCGGCAGGGAGGCAGAGAGCGGCCTTCGGCCGCCAATCTAATAAGGAGGTGCCGTTAGATGCGCGTGAAGATCACTTTGAGATGCAACGAGTGCAAGCAGAGAAACTACAACACGATGAAAAACAAGAAGAACAGCCCTGACCGTCTTGAAATGAACAAGTATTGCCCCTTCTGCAGAAAGCATACGGTCCATACCGAGACCAAGTAATTGGAAGGAGATAGCACGATGGCAGAGGAAAAAAAGGTCAAGAAGGACCACGGCAAGTGGTTCCGCGAAATGAGAAGCGAACTGAAGAAGGTCGTGTGGCCCGACGCCAAGACCACCGCCAAGAATACCGGAACGGTGCTGCTGTGCTCTGTGGCAGTGGGCGCCTGCATCTGGATCTTTGACGGCGTGGCGATGCTGCTCATTAAGACCCTCATCGGCGCGTTCACCGGCTGAGGAAGTGCAGCATGGCTGATAACGCGAAATGGTATGTGATCCACACCTATTCCGGCTATGAAAACGCCGTGAAGGCGGCCATTGAGAAATCCGTGGTCAACCGCGGCATGTCCGACATGGTCCTCAAGATGGAGATCCCTATGGAGACCGTCACCGAGGTCACCGAGTCCGGCGTCATGAAGGAAGTGGAGCGCAAGGTATTTCCCGGCTACGTCCTGATCAAGATGATCCTGACAGATGACACCTGGCATCTGATCCGCAACATCCGCGGCGTTACCGGCTTCGTGGGCGAGGCCAACAAGGCCATCCCCCTGACCGAGGACGAGGTCGCCGCCCTGGGCGTGGAAAAGCACGAGATCGTGGTGCTGTACAACGTGGGCGACACCGTGAAGATCTCGGACGGCCCCCTGGCCAGCTTCACCGGTACCGTGGAGGAGATCGACCCCGAGAAGAACAAGGTTCGGGTGGTGGCCTCCATGTTCGGCAGAGAAACTCCCATCGAGCTGGAGCTCGATCAGGTGGAGGTCCTGCACTGAGGCGCAGCAGTATCTGCGCGGCAGGCCGGAGCATCCCCTCCGGCGCAAGTGGGAGAGACGGACCCCGTCTCGCCAAAAGCGGTTTCCGGCATTGGCCGGCCGCTACCACATTTTTATGAAGGAGGTGCCTATTCATGGCACAGAAAGTTGTTGGTTATGTAAAGCTGCAGATCCCTGCAGGCAAAGCAACCCCCGCACCCCCCGTTGGCCCCGCTCTGGGCCAGCACGGCGTGAACATCGCCGCTTTCACCAAGGAGTTCAACGAGCGCACCAAGAATGACATGGGCCTGATTATCCCCGTGGTCATCACCGTGTATTCCGACCGTTCCTTCAGCTTCATCACCAAGACGCCTCCTGCGGCTGTGCTGATCAAGAAGGAGTGCAACATCGAGTCCGGCTCCGGTGTGCCCAACAAGACCAAGGTGGCCACCATCTCCAAGGCCTCCGTCCAGAAGATCGCCGAGCTGAAGATGCGCGATCTGAACGCTGCTTCCCTGGAAGCCGCCATGAGCATGATCGCCGGCACCGCCCGCTCCATGGGCGTCGTCGTGGGCGAATAAGGAGGGTGTAAGAGATGTTTAGAGGTAAGAAGTATAAAGACAGCGCCAAGCAGATCGACCGCGGGACCCTGTATGATCCCAAGGAGGGTCTGGACCTGGTTTGCAAAACCGCATCCGCCAAGTTCGACGAAACCGTCGAGCTGCACGTGAAGCTGGGTGTCGACTCCCGCCACGCTGACCAGCAGGTCCGCGGCGCTATCGTCCTGCCCAACGGCACCGGCAAGACCGCCCGCGTCCTGGTGTTTGCCAAGGGCGACAAGGCCGACGCTGCCCGCGAGGCCGGCGCCGACTTCGTTGGCGATATGGATATGGTGGAGAAGATCCAGAAGGAAAACTGGTTCGGCTTCGACGTGGTCGTCGCTTCCCCCGACATGATGGGCGTTGTGGGCCGTCTGGGTAAGCTGCTGGGCCCCAAGGGCCTGATGCCCTCCCCCAAGGCCGGCACCGTTACTCCCGACGTGGCCAAGGCCGTGAAGGAAGTGAAGGCCGGTAAGGTGGAGTATCGTCTGGACAAGACCAACATCATCCACTGCCCCATCGGCAAGGTTTCCTTCGGCGCGGACAAGCTGTATGAGAACTATACCGCTCTGCTGGGCGCCATCATCAAGGCCAAGCCCGCCGCTGCCAAGGGCCAGTATATCAAGTCCTGCGTGGCCGCGTCCACCATGGGCCCCGGCGTCAAGATGAACGCCAACAAGCAGCTGTAACACAGCAAGCATTTTTCCTGATATCATGCGATTCCGTGGTTGACAAACTGCGGAACCCCTGATATAATACCAGATGCGTTCCAAAGACAGCAGGTGGCGCAAGCCGTAAGCCCTGCCGAGGATGGCAAATCGTTTTTGATTGCTTACACCGTCCTTGTGTCCTTGGATACAGGGACGGTTTTCTTTTTGAACGCACCGACAAATTTTCCGGAGGTGAAATCAAAGAATGCCCAACGCAAAAGTTCTGTCTGAAAAGCAGGCCATCGTGGCGGCGCTGACCGAGAAGCTGCAGAATGCAGCCGCCGGCCTCATCGTTGACTACAAGGGCATCACCGTGGCGGAGGACACTGCTCTGCGCGCGGACTGCCGCGAGAACAACGTGGATTACGCTGTTGTGAAGAACACCCTGCTGCGCTTTGCATTCAACAACGTGGGCCTCAACGAGCTGGACGATCAGCTCAACGGCACCACGTCCCTGGCCGTGTGCATGGACGATCCCGTCGCCCCTGCCCGCGTCATCGCTGACTATGCAAAGAAGCTCAATGGCAAGTTCGAGATCAAGGGCGGCTTCATGGAAGGCAAGGTCGTCTCCCTGGAGACCGTGAATGCTCTGGCTTCCATTCCCGCTCTGCCCGTGCTGCAGGCCCAGGTTCTGGGTACCATGCTGGCTCCCATCTCTGCTCTGGCCTGCGTGCTGAAGCAGATCGCCGAGAAGAACGGCGCTCCCGCCTAGGAAGCCGCCGCCGAGTAAACCCGGCGAATCCCCGGGGCGCACGGCGTCCCACTCAAATCAAACAAATATCTTACAATTAGGAGGCTTATCAAAATGTCCGAGAAGATTACTGCTATGATCGAGGAAATCAAGGGCCTGACCGTTCTGGAGCTGTCCGAGCTGGTCCACGCTCTGGAGGAAGAGTTCGGCGTGTCCGCCGCCGCCATGGCTGCTCCCGCTGCCGGCGTTGCTGCTCCCGCTGCCGAGGAAAAGACCGAGTTCGACGTGGTCCTGACCGGCTTCGATGCCGCTCAGAAGATCAAGGTCATCAAGGTCGTCCGCGAGGTCATGGGCCTGGGCCTGGCCGAGGCCAAGGCTGCCGTCGAGGGCGCCCCCACCACCATGAAGGAAGCCCTGTCCAAGGAGGACGCCGAGGCTCTGAAGAAGCAGGTCGAGGAAGTCGGCGGCAAGGTCGAGCTGAAGTAAGCTTTATCCAACGGAATAAAAAATGCTGCAAGCTACGGCTTGCAGCATTTTTGCGCTATTTTGGGGATTCTGGCGGAAGAAAAGCCATGAAATTTTTCGGCTTGTGAAACCCGGCGGCATCTGGTATAATAGCCGCGTATAACTTTCAATTCCCTGCATAAGAGAAACAGAGGTGACGTCTTATCAAGACACAGAAAAAGCCGGGACTTTTCCGGCATCTGGGCCCTGTATTGGGGCACTATAAGGGATGGACGGCGGCGGCGCTGATTTTCGGCGTATCCGAAGTGGTGCTGGAGCTGCTGATGCCGATGCTGATGTCCGCTATTGTGGACGGCGGCCTGTACCGGGAGGATACCTTCATGCTTCAGGGGTGGTTTTCCCCGGAGCTTATCGCCAACCGCAGCCGCTTTGTGCTGACGGTGGGGGCCATCATGGTGGGGGTAGCCTGCCTGTCCATGGCCATGGGCGTGCTGGCGGCGCGGTGCTCTGCCATCGCCACCCAGGGCTTTGCCCGGAACATGCGCGGCACCCTGCTGGGGAAGATCGAGAGCTTTTCCTTTGCCAACATCGACCACATCTCCACCCCTCAGCTGATCACCCGGGCCACCACGGACATCAACACCCTGCGGGACACCATGCGTCAGTCCCTGGTGACCCTGTACCGGGCGCCGGTAATGGTGATCCTGGCCACGGTGATGAGCTTCATCGTGTCGCCGCGGCTGGCTCCGCTGCTGCTGGCGTGTATCCCGCTGCTGGCGGTGGTGATGACCATCCTGCTGAAGGTGGGCCAGCCCCGGTTCAAACGGATGCTGAAGATGATGGACGGCATGAACCAGGCCGTCCGGGAAAATCTGGTGGCCAGCCGGGTGGTGAAGGCCTACGTTCGGGGCGGGTATGAGTCCAAACGGTTTGACAAGACCACCGATGACCTGCGCCAGGCCCAGCTGGGCGCAGGGAGACTGTTTACCCTGTCCGGCCCCATTACCATGGGCATTATGTGGACGTGCAGCGTGCTGATCCTGTTTTTCGGCGGCCGGGAGATCATTTTCCGGACCACCGGCCTGCTGACCGGCCAGCTGGTGAGCCTGGTGAACTACGCCGGTATGGCGGTGAACTCCCTGTCCATGATCAGCTGGCTGGTGATGTCCCTGTCCCGGGCCCAGGCGTCCCTGGTCCGGATCAACGAGGTGCTGGACGAGGAGATCGACATCACCGACGGGCCCTCCGGTGCCGCAGTGGAAAGCGGCAGCGTGGACTTTGAGGACGTGTGCTTCAGCTATACCCGAAACCCTGACAAGCTGGCCCTGCGCCATGTGACCCTGCACATTGACTCCGGAGAGACCATCGGTGTTATCGGCGGCACCGGCGAGGGAAAATCCACCCTGGTAAGCCTGATTCCCCGGTTTTACGACCCCCTGTCCGGCACGGTGAAGGTGGACGGACGGGATGTGCGGGAGTATACCCTGGAGAATCTGCGCAGCGGCGTGTCCATGGTATTGCAGAACGGGTCCCTGTTCTCCGGTACCATTGCCGACAACCTGCGCTGGGCGGACCCCAACGCCACCCTGGCCCAGATGCAGGCGGCCTGCGCCATTGCCCGGGCCGACGAGTACATCGACCGGTTCCCCGACGGGTATGAGACGGTGCTGGAGCAGAACGCCGCCAACCTGTCCGGCGGCCAGCGGCAGCGGCTGCTGATCGCCCGGGCCATTCTGAAAAAGCCCAGGATCCTGATCCTGGACGACTCCACCTCCGCCGTGGATATGGCCACCGACGAGCATATCCGCCGCTGTCTGCGGACGGCGCTTCCCGGGGCCACCAAGATCATCATTGCCCAGCGCATCAACTCCATCATGTCCTGCGACCGGATCGTGGTGCTGGACCAGGGGCGGCTGGCGGATATGGGTACCCATCAGGAGCTGCTGTCCCGCAGCCCCATTTACCGCGACGTGTATGAAAGCCAGATGAGAGAGGGGGCCGTGGACGATGCCGCGTGTTGACCTGCAGAAATACAATAAGAAGGTAGAGAACCCCGTTGCCATCCTGTGGCGGCTGGTGTGCTACTTCAAGCACTGCCGCCTGCTGCTGACGGCGGCGATGCTGTCGATCCTGGCCTATGTGGCGGCCACCATCGGGGCTGCCTACTGCATGAAGCCCCTGACAAACCTGCTGGAGGCCAGCGGTGCGGCCCCCAACGAGACGTATGCCAAGTACATCAGCCTGATCCTGGGCCTGGCGGGCCTGTATCTGCTGTCGTCCCTGACCAACTATCTGCTGAACCGGCTGATGCTGGAGTGCAGCGCCATCATCATGAAGCAGCTGCGCACGGAGCTGTTCGACACCATGCAGCGCCAGCCGGTGCGGTTCTTTGACGAGAACAAGACCGGCGCGCTGATGAGCTACTATACCAGCGACATCGAGGCCACCAACGAGCTTTTGCAGCACAGCATCACCCAACTGGCCATCTCCATCACCTCTCTGCTGGGGACCATCGGCATGATGCTGGCTCTGTCCATGCGGCTGTTTGCCATCATGGTGGTGCTGGGGGCCATTGTGGTGCTGGTGGTGCGGGTCACCACCAGGATCAGCAAGCGCACCTATGCCAGCCAGCAGCGTCTGACCGCCGCCGTCAGCGGCTATATGGAGGAGATGATCACCGGCCAGCGGGATGTGAAGGTGTTCACCCACGAAAAGGAGGTCATGGAGCAGTTCGACGTCATCAACCGGGATCTGTGTAAGGCGTCCACTACCGCCACCACCGTCACCTCTATGGTGGGGCCTATCCTCAACAACCTGTCCCACATTTTCTACGCCATCACCTGCGCGGTGGGCGTGCTGTGGCTGACGGGGGAGGGGGCCGGCGGCATCCTCATCGGCTTTTTGCAGTATGTCCGCACCTTCGCCGACCGGGTGAGCCAGATCTCTGAGCAGTTCAACGCCCTGATGATGGCTCTGGCCGGAGCGGAGCGGATTTTCGCCATTCTGGACCTGCCGCCGGAGGAGGATCAGGGTCAGGTGACCCTGGAGCAGAACGGCGATGACTACAGCTGGCGTCTGCCGGACGGCGCCCTGGTGCCCCTGCGGGGGGACGTGCGGTTTGCCCATGTGGACTTCTCCTATGTGCCGGATAAGCCGGTGCTGCGTGACCTGTCCCTGTATGCCAAGCCCGGCCAGAAGATCGCCTTTGTGGGCTCCACCGGCGCCGGAAAAACCACCATCACCAACCTCATCAACCGCTTCTATGATATCGAGTCCGGCTCTATCACCTACGATGGCATCGACGTGCGCCGCATCCGCAAGGACGACCTGCGCCGCTCCCTGGGCATGGTGCTGCAGGACACCCACCTGTTCACCGGCACCGTCATGGAGAACATCCGCTACGGGCGTCTGGAGGCCACCGACGACGAGTGCATTCGCGCCGCCAAGATCGCCAACGCCCACTATTTCATCTCTCACCTGCCCCAGGGGTATGACACGGTCCTGTATTCCGACGGCGCCAACCTCAGCCAGGGCCAGCGCCAGCTGGTGGCCATTGCCCGGGCGGCGGTGTCCCGGGCTCCGGTGCTGATCCTGGACGAGGCCACCTCCTCTGTGGACACCCGCACGGAAAAGCTCATCGGCCAGGGGCTGGACGCCCTGATGGCCGGGCGCACGGTGTTCGTCATCGCCCACCGGCTGTCCACCGTCCGCAACGCCAATGCCATCATGGTGCTGGAGCAGGGCCGCATCATCGAGCGGGGCGACCACCGGGAGCTGCTGGAGCAGAAGGGAAAGTACTATCAGCTCTGCCACAACATGATCGAATTGACCTAACCGTTCGCCGAAAACCACACATATTTGTATCTTTCAGGCGTAAATTTCCGACAAATGTTAGCGGATAAAAACCGCAGAAATTCAACTGCAAGAGAATAAAAATACAAAGAATGTGAATATCTGTCATTTTTTTTGGAATATTCACAGAAAGTTCAATCTTGGTGTTGAAAAATCCATAGTTTCATGATAGAATTAAGAAAACATTTTAATCCCGAGCGGCGATGAGAAAATTGCACAAAAAGCGTCCGTCTTGGGAGAACAGACTGGTGCGGTGTAGACAGTGAGCCAAGGACACACACCGCCGCACCGCAAGGAATGGTCATGGCAGAAAAAAACAAAAAGCGCGGCGGACGCCGCGCCCATCTCAATGATTTCCACGTCAATCTTGCCGGTGATTATGTATATACCGGCGCCCACTACACCTATGTGGACCAGGGCCGCAGCCGCGACCGGGTCCAGAGGGAGCTGTGGGGACTGAGCATCGCCATTCTGCTGGCCGTTGTGGCCGGGGGATGCAGCGACGCGCCCGCCATGCTGAACTGCTGGTACGTGATCCTGCCCTATATCTGCGAGGCCGCCGCGGCGGTCAGCGTGATATGGGCGGTGGCCCGGCTGCGCAAGGCGGAGGACCCCATCCGGGAGTATGTTTACAAGAAGAGCGTGCAGCCGCTGCCCCACCGGGCTATGCTGTGCATGATCTTCGCGGGGCTGGGCTTCGTGACCATGGTGGTGTACCTGGTGATGAACGACTCCGGCGGCCGCGTGGCCTCCGTGATCACCTATCTGGCGCTGAAGGCGCTGGTGGCCGGGGGAGCGTGGCTCCTGTGGCGGTATATGCTGACCCTGAAATGGGAAAAGCTCCCCGCCCGCGACCTGGATGAACCCCAGGCGTGACCCAATTTCCTTTGTGAACTCCGGGCGAAAGCCCGCGTTCAAAAATATTTAAGGAGGATTCCAATGAAGAAAGCTACCCGTATTTTGGCTCTGGTACTTTGCGCTGTCATGTGCCTGGGCCTGTTCGTTGGCTGCGGCAACAAAGGCAAGCAGAACAGCGACACCCCGTTGGTCGTGGGTTATTCCCCGTTCAACAGCAAATTCTCTCCCTTCTTCTCCGAGACCGCTTATGACCAGGACGTCTGGACGATGACCGCTATCGGCCTGCTGAACAGCGACCGTCAGGGCTCCATCATCATGAACGGCATCAAGGGCGAGACCAAGTCCTACAACGGCACCGACTACACCTACTATGGTCCCGCTGACTGCGAGATCAAGGAGAACGCCGACGGCACCGTGGACTACAACTTCAAGATGCGTGAGGACCTGAAGTTCTCCGACGGCGAGCCCATCACCATCGACGACGTCATCTTCTCCATGTACGTCCTGTGCGATCCTTCCTACGACGGCAACAGCACCCTGTTTGCTGTTCCCATCCAGGGCATGGACGCCTACCGTTCCGGTATGGACACCCTGTTCAACCTGATCTATGCCGCCGGCCGCGACAACACCGACTTCAGCAAATGGGATGAGGCTACTCAGACCGCTTACTGGACTGACGTGGACCAGGCTGCCGACAAGTTCGTTCAGGAGATCATGGACTCCTGCATCGCTGAGGGCGCCAATGCCGAGGGCGATTCCGTGGCCGCCTGCCTGAAGAACTGGGGCTTCGAGCTGCCCGAGGACGCCACCAAGGCTGACGCCTTCGCCGCCATCGTTGCCGCTTATGACAACATCACCACCGCTGTTGGCAAGGAATCTGCCGGCACTGCGTTCTCCGAGCTGATGAACGACTACGCCGCCTATACCAACGCTGTCCAGACCGGCGAGTCCGCTGCCAACATCTCCGGCATCAAGAAGACCGGCGATTACAGCATGACCGTCACCCTGACCCAGGTGGATGCTACCGCCATCTATCAGCTGGGTGTGACCATCGCCCCCATGCACTACTACGGCGACAAGGCCAAGTATGACTACGACAACAACAAGTTCGGCTTTGACAAGGGCGATCTGAGCCATGTCCGCGAAAAGACCACCACCCCCATGGGCGCCGGCCCCTACAAGTTCATCAAGTTCGAGAACGGCACCGTGAACTTCGAGGCCAATGACTCCTACTATCTGGGTGCTCCCAAGACCAAGTATGTCAACTTCCTGCAGACTCAGGAAGACGATAAGCTGAACGGCGTCATCACCGGCACCGTGGATATCTCCGATCCTTCCTTCAGCGCCAACACCGTGGACGCCATCAAGAAGGCCAACGCCAACGATGACGTCAACGGCCCCAAGATTACCACCGATACCGTGGATAACCTGGGTTACGGCTACATCGGCATGAGCGCCAACACCATGAACGTCAACAACGAGCCCGGCTCCGACGCTTCCAAGGCCTATCGTAAGGCTTTCGCCACCGTCCTGGCTGTGTATCGTGACGTTGCCATCGACTCCTACTATGGCGAGCGTGCTTCCGTCATCAACTACCCCATCTCCAACACCTCCTGGGCTGCTCCTCAGGCTTCCGACCCCGGCTACAAGGTCGCTTTCTCTGTGGACGCTGACGGCAAGGACATCTACACCTCCGACATGACCGCCGATCAGAAGTACGAGGCTGCTCTGCAGGCCGCCCTGGGCTTCTTTGAGAAGGCCGGCTGCAAGGTGGAGAACGGCAAGGTCGTTAGCAACCCCGCTGGCGGTAAGGACACCGATGCTTACGCCATCGAGCGTGAGGCCCTGATCCCCGCCGACGGCAAGGGCGATCACCCCTCCTTCATGATCCTGACCGAGGCCTCCAAGGCTCTGGAGAAGATCGGCGTGCACCTGATCGTCACCGACCTGTCCGACAGCACGCAGCTGTGGGATACCATCGAGGCCGATCAGGCTGACATGTTTGCTGCTGCCTGGGACGCTACCGTTGACCCCGACATGTACCAGATTTACTTCTCCGGCATGGACGGCAAGGCTGCCGGCGGCTCCAACTACATGTACGACATCAATGATGCCGAGCTGAACAAGCTGATCCTGGATGCCCGCGCTTCTCTGGACCAGAGCTATCGTAAGACCATGTACAAGGCTTGCCTGGACATCATCGTTGACTGGGCCGTTGAGGTTCCTGTCTATCAGCGCCAGAACGCCGTCATCTTCTCCACCGAGCGGGTGAACATGGATACGGTCACTCCCGATATCACCACCTTCTATGGCTGGCTGAACGAGATCCAGAACGTCGAGCTGAACTGACAAGCTTGGACCCAAGACCTGTGCACATAGGTTAAGTCACAAGGTGCTCCCCGGCGGCCTCGGCCGCCGGGGGGTACCCCGACTGCATGTCAAGGAGCGCCCCTGGCGGGGCCGGGGGTGTTGCTTGATGTGCAGTGGGTAGTTTATAGGGAGGGGCGGAACAGACGTGTTCCGCCAATCTGCATCACTGTATCATCAGATCGGAGGGTTATCAGTGCGCAAATACATCATCAAAAGAATTCTAATCTCAATCGTCATCCTATTCTTCGTCGCATTCGTTATCTACGCGCTGATGCGGTGTCTCCCCACGTCCTACGTGGAGGCGATGGCGCGTCAGAAGTCCATGCAGCCCGGTTCCAAGTCCTTTGAGGAGTGGATGGCTCAGCTCACCCGCATGTACAATCTGGACGTGGGCATTGTTCCCGGCTTCTTCAAATGGCTGGGCCAGATGCTGACCTTCCAGTTCGGCGACAGCTGGCTGTGGACCAAGCCTGTTACGGAAGTATTCAACGACAGTGTGTGGATCTCCTTCTTCATGGGCCTCATCGCCTTCGTCCTGGAGATCATCATCGCGATTCCCCTGGGCGTGATTGCTGCCACCAAGCAGTACAGCAAGACGGACTATGTCATCTCTGTGCTGGCGCTGGCCGGTATCTCTCTGCCCACCTTCTTCTTTGCTTCCCTGCTGAAGCTGGTGTTCTCTGTGAAGCTGGGCTGGTTTGACCTGTACGGTCTGACGGGCCGCAGTCATCAGCAGCTGTCCGCCTTCGGGAAGCTCATGGACATGGGACATCATCTGGTTCTGCCCATCGTCACGCTGGTGGTCATCAGCGTCGGCTCCCTCATGCGTTACACCCGCACCAACATGCTGGAGGTGCTGAACGCTGACTTTATCCGCACGGCCCGGGCCAAGGGTCTGTCCGAGCGCAAGGTCATCTATCACCATGCGTTCCGCAACACCCTGATCCCCCTGGTTACCATCATCGGCGGTTCTCTGCCCGGCCTGTTTTCCGGCGCACTGATCACCGAGACGCTGTATTCCATCCCCGGCATCGGCTATATTTCCTACCAGTCCATGGTGGGCGGCGACATTCCGTTCTCCATGTTCTATCTGGTGTTCATGGCCGTGCTGACCCTGTTGGGCAACCTGATTTCTGATATTCTGTACGCCGTGGTCGACCCGCGGGTACGCATCGCTTAAGAAGGGAGGAGGAAAGAAAATGGCAGATCGCAAAGATAACATCAATGAGCAGCAGGCTGAGCAGCAGGCTGAGCAGAAGCTCCGCGAGGAGATTCGCGAGGAAATGAAGAATGCCGACCAGACGCCTGCGGAGGAGCATTATTCTCTGAACGACGACCGCCGCGTTAAGGTTCTTTCTCCCGGTATGCTGGTGGCCAAGCGCTTTATCCGCAACCGTATGGCTGTTACCGGCCTGGTCATCCTGATTTTCATGTTCGTCTTTTCCTTTATCGGCGGCCTGGTTTCCCCCTATGGGCAGGATCAGTTCTTCTATACCGACAAAACCATCCGCAAGAGCTTCGGTGAGGCCAAGGAAAACACCGAGTTCCGCTACGGCAGCAACAGCGATGAGCTGTTTGGGCTCACCGCACAGGCCAAGGCCATGCTGGCCATCCAGCAGGGCAAGGATACCTTCAATTTCTCCAATCATAACTATACCATGAACAAGGTCAGCGATGAAATGTTCACCATTTCCTGCGACGGCGTTATGGTGGGTTATGCCGCCAAGGACATGGTCAACGCGGATGCCGCGGACCAGAAGCTGTCCTTCGAGTTCAACTATCAGGCCCTGACCGCCTACGCCACCGGTGCTAAGGAATTCACCGCCGACGGCGTGACCTATGCCCTGGCTGAGGACGGCGGCGTCACCCTGGACGGGGCGGACTATGCCTATATCAGCCGCTATCTGGTTCAGGCCATCTCCCCCGACGTGTTCCTGAGCCGCGATTTCAAGGACAAGCTGCTGGCCACCATTGCCACGGCTCAGGACGGCAAGGCTACCTTTACTTACACCGACGAGTCCCTGATCATGAATGAGCCCGAGCAGACCGAGGACGGCGAAAACGCCGACGGTCAGACCTCCGGCATCAATACGGAGGACCCCAATGCCCCCAAGCCGGACGATACGTCCAACACCGCCACTGCGGAGTATGATCTGGAGTTCAAGGCCGCTACCAACAGCTGGCAGATCCTGCAGGAGAAGTCCAGCCGTCAGTACGACCAGTACTCCTTCCCCAATATGAAGCATTGGCTGGGCACCGATATGTACGGTATGGATATGCTGACCCGCCTGATGTACGGCGGCCGCGTGTCCCTGCTGATCGGCTTCATCGTTATCATCATTGAGACCGTCATCGGCGTGATCTTCGGCGGTATCTCCGGCTACTTCGGCGGCTGGGTGGATAACCTGATCATGCGTATCGTCGATATCTTTTACTGCATCCCCTCCATGCCCGTTATCATTATTCTGGGTGCGGCCATGGATGCCTCCCGTGTGGACCCGACGATCCGAATGGTTTACCTGATGCTGATTCTGGGCTTCCTGGGCTGGGCCGGTATTGCCCGTCTGGTCCGCGGCCAGATTCTGTCTCTGCGTGAGCAGGAGTACATGGCTGCCGCCGAGGCCTGCGGCCTCAGCGTGTCCCGCCGGATCTTCAAGCACCTGATCCCCAATGTCGTTCCCCAGCTGATCGTCACCTGCACCATGGGCCTGGGCAGCGTCATCATCATGGAGGCGACCCTGTCCTTCCTGGGCCTGGGCGTTAAGTTCCCCTTCGCTTCCTGGGGCAACATCATCAGCGACGTCAACAACACCCACGTTCTGACCACCTATTGGTTCATCTGGATTCCCGCCGGCGTGCTGCTGCTGCTGACGGTTCTGGCGTTCAACCTGGTTGGCGACGGACTGCGGGATGCCTTTGACCCGAAGATGAAGCGCTGAGGAAGGAGGAGATCATATGGCTAAGAAAAACGAAAACGGCTATCTGTCCGCGAAGGAATCCCGCCGGATTTCCCGGGAGAACCGCAAAATCACGGATCAGTTTGAAAAGCTGCACAAGCGCAAGAACGTGCCCGAGGAGGAATTCCTCACCAAGATGCACGACGAGAACAACTCCCTGGAGATCGAGAATCTGCACACCTACTTCTTCTCTGACGTGGGTACCGTCCGCGCGGTAGACGGCGTCTCCTTTGATGTGCCCATCGGCAAGACCGTGGGCGTGGTGGGTGAGTCCGGCTGCGGCAAGTCCGTTACCAGCCTGTCCATCATGCAGCTGCTTCAGCGGCCCCAGGGCCAGATCGTGGAGGGCGAGATTCGCCTGAATCTGGGCAACGGCAAGGCTTATGACATCACCAAGACTCCTATTGAGCAGATGCAGAAGCTCCGCGGCAACTACATGTCCATGATTTTCCAGGAGCCCATGACCAGCCTGAACCCGGTGTTCCGCATCGGCGCCCAGCTGGATGAGGTCATTGCCCTGCACGACGGTGAAGGCAAGACCGCCGAGGACATCAAGGCCCGCTCCATCCATCTGCTGGAGATGGCCGGTATCGCCAACAGCGAGGGCGTCTACAAAATGTTCCCTCACGAGCTGTCCGGCGGTATGCGCCAGCGTGTCATGATCGCTATGGCTCTGTCCTGCAATCCCCGCCTGATCATCGCCGATGAGCCCACCACGGCTCTGGACGTGACCATCCAGGCCCAGATTCTGGACCTGCTTCGCAACCTGAAGGATAAGATCAATTCCTCCATCATGCTGATCACCCACGACCTGGGTGTTATCGCCGAGATGGCCGACTACGTGGTGGTCATGTACGCCGGCCGCGTGGTGGAGAAGGGCACCGCCCAGGAGATTTTCGCCAATCCCGCGCACCCCTACACCATCGGCCTGATGGCTTCTAAGCCCATGGTCGGTAAGAAGGTGGATAAGCTGTATTCCATCCCCGGCAAGGTCCCCAACCCCATCAACATGCCCAACTACTGCTATTTCAAGGATCGCTGCGAAATGTGCGTGGACGGCTGCCAGGGTGAGTATCCCCACATGATCCAGCTGTCCCCCACGCACATGGTCAGCTGCTATCGTTACTACGGAAAGGAGGACGCTCAGAATGGCTGATGTCAAAAAGACCGCTGAGGAGAAGATCCAGTACGATCCTCAGTACATCCTCCAGGTCAAGGACCTGAAGAAGTACTTTCCCATCAAGGGCGGCATGCTCAACAAGACCGTTGGTTATGTGAAGGCCGTGGACGGCGTCACCTTTAACCTCAAGCGCGGTACCACCATGGGTCTGGTGGGCGAGTCCGGCTGCGGCAAGACCACCACCGGCCGTACCATCCTTCGTCTGTCCGGCGAAAAGACCGGCGGCCAGGTGCTGTTCAACGGTCAGGAGGTCTATGACCTCAATGCCAAGGAAATGCGCGACATGCGCACCAAGATGCAGATCATCTTCCAGGACCCCTTCTCCTCTCTGCAGCCCCGTATGCCCGTGGGCGAGATCATCGGCGAGGCTGTCCGCGAGCACGGTCTGGTGCCCAAGGAAGAATTTGACGACTATATCGATAAGGTCATGGACGACTGCGGCCTGCAGTCCTTCCACAAGGATCGCTATCCCCATGAGTTCTCCGGCGGCCAGCGTCAGCGTATCTGTATCGCCCGGGCCCTGGCTCTGAAGCCTGAGTTCATCGTCTGCGATGAGCCCGTGTCCGCCCTGGACGTGTCCATCCAGGCGCAGATCATCAATCTGCTGAAGGAGCTGCAGGAGCAGTATAAGTTCACCTATCTGTTCATCTCCCACGATCTGTCCGTGGTGGAGCATATCTCCGACACCGTGGGCGTTATGTATCTGGGCAACCTGGTGGAATACGGCGCTACCGAGGACATCTTCAAGAATCCTCTGCACCCCTACACCAAGGCTCTGTTCTCCGCCATCCCCGTGCCGGACCCCACGGCCAAGATGAACCGCATCGTGCTGGAGGGCTCCATTCCTTCCCCGGCCAATCCTCCCGCAGGCTGCAAGTTCCACACCCGCTGCGCCCAGTGCATGGAGCAGTGCAAGACCGAGGTGCCGGAGCAGCGCGAGATCGAGCCCGGCCACTTTGTGGTCTGCCATCTGTACGACCAGAAATAATGGCCGAGAAGGAAAAACACTGGGAGGACGACGACGGCCGCACCATCGCGGATATGTCGCAGGTGAAGCGTCCGTCGCTGTTCGGCAATCTGCCTGGCAGCGTCTATAAACGGGAGGAGAAGCCGGAGGAGCAGGAGCCCAGGAAGGCAGCTCCCTGGGTGGACGACTCCCTGAGCAAGCAGGACCGTCATGCGTTCTTCTTAGGCACCATGAAGGCGTCGCTGCTGATCGGCGCGGCCTACCTGGTGGGATTCGGCGTCTTTGTTCTGATCCTGACGCTTCTGTTCCGCTGAGGACAGGAACCAAAATGCCTGAAAGGGCGTCCTCCAAAGGGAGGACGCCCTTTTTTGCGCTGCTACAATAGAAAATGGGAGGACCATCATGATTTCATCCATGCTGCAATACATCCAGAAAAGCCCCGACTGCTTCCACGCGGTGGAAAATCTCCGCCAGCGGCTGATGGGGGAGGGGTATACCCAGCTGACGGCAGGGGAGTGGAGCCTGACCCCCGGCGGCAAGTATTTTATCACCAAGAACGGCTCGTCGCTGCTGGCATTCCGGGTGCCCCAGGGTGCCCCAACCGGGTTTGTGCTGACGGCCAGTCACTCGGATTCTCCCTGCTTCCGGCTGCGGGACCATGCAGAACTGGCCGGTGAGTTTGTGCGCCTTTCCGCCGAGCGCTACGGCGGCATGATCAACGACTGCTGGCTGGACCGCCCCCTCAGCGCTGCCGGACGGGTGCTGGTGCGCCGGGACAACGGTCTGGAGACACGTTTGGTGGATCTGAAAAAGGACATGGCACTGATCCCTCGTGTGGCCATCCATCTGAACCGGGACGGCAATAATGGCACCAAGTACAATCCCGCTCAGGACCTGGTGGCGCTGTATGCCGGCGGAGAGCAGAAGGGCTGCTTTGACCGGGAGATCGCCGCTGCCGCCGGATGCCAGCCGGAGGACATCGTGGCCCGGGATCTGTTCCTGTACAACAACCAGCCGGGCACTGTGTGGGGGCCTGCGGGAGAATTTCTGTCCGCACCCCGGCTGGACGACCTGGCCTGTGTATTTGCCTGCACCCAGGGCTTCCTGGCTGCCCGGGAGACCACCGCCATCCCGGTGCTGTGCGTATTTGACAACGAGGAGATCGGCTCCGAGACCAAGCAGGGCGCGGCTTCTGCCTTCCTGCCGGAAACCCTTCAGGCCATCGTGGACGCTCTGGGACTTACGGACGGCGACTATCGGCGGCTGGTGGCCAACAGCTTCCTGCTGTCCTGTGACAACGGTCATGCCCGTCACCCCAACCATCCGGAGCTGGCGGACGCCAACGAGGCCCCGGTGCTCAACGGCGGCGTGGTGGTGAAGCACTCGCCCCGGTATGCCACCGACGCGGTGTCTGCCGCCGCGTTCCAGGAGCTTTGCCGCCGGGCCCAGGTACCCACCCAGCATTATGCCAACCGACCCGACCAGGCCGGCGGCGCGACACTGGGCAACATCGCCAACACCAAGCTGCCGGTGAACACCGTGGACATCGGCATGGCGCAGCTGGCTATGCACTCCTGCTTCGAGACCATGGGCAGCCGCGACGTGGCCCACTTTGTCCGCGCCGTCACCGCCTGCTACGAGGCTGTGCTGACCTTCACCGACACGGCAGTGGAGATCGGCTGAGACAGGGAAATAAACTCCGCCCCTTGACCTGTGGTCAGGGGGCGGAGTTTACATGCACAAAATCAGGTCCGCAGCTTGAAGGTCCTGGGGGCCAGGTGATAGGCCAGCAGCAGAGCCGCGGCCACATACACGGCGGCAAAGAGGACCACACCCACGCCGAAGGCGGTGGAGCCGCGGACATTGGCGGAGATCAGGTAGCACACAACGTAGGTCAGACCGGTGATGATCCGATAGGCATAGCTGGTGTTCTCCAAGCCCGCGGTATAGGGCTGGAGCAGGTAGTACAGCACCAGATAGTGTACCGAGAAGAACACGGACATGGCCAGAATGGACAGGGCCAGCACCGCATAGTCCAATGGCGTGTCCGTGCCGCCGCTGCACAGCAGCAGCAGAGGAAGCCCCAGAGCGATAACGGTGGTGGGCAGCAGGTTGATGGCTGTCAGCGATTTCAGCCGGGCCGTGAAGATCCCCAGGATCACCCGGGGCTGCCGGTAAAACCGGTAGCACAGCATGCTGCGGTCGCAGTTGAAGAACAGGGCCCGGGTCACGGTATTGCCGCGATTGATGAAGTACATAAGCAGCAGCATGCCGGGCAGGGCCTGGACCACCAGTCCATTGACAGCGGCCGCCGCGGCAGGAGAGATCAGACACGCGGCGCAGCCTGCCGCCAGCACCACAGCGGCAATGACGGCGGTCCGCCGGGCAGGACGCATCAGCAGCCGCCTGTTCCGGCGCATGAACAGCTCGTTGAACCGGACACAGCCGGTTTTGCGGCTTTCGGGGCCGCTGTCCAGGGTGAGCTTGCTCCGATACTGAGCCTGGGTTTCCTTGGCGGCAGGATCGGTATCGCCTGTCAGCAGGGCCAGGTTATCCGGTGTGAAGATGCGGCGGTATAGCTGACGGAAGGAGGGGAAGCGCACCAGAACACAGGCGCCCCACGCGCCGCAGAAGGCGAAAAGCCCACAGGCGGCATACGCCGCCCCGCTGGGGATGGCCCAGCCCAACAGCATGGGCGGCAAATACGCCGCCGCCAGCAGGAGCAGGCCGAGGCCCTGGAGCACCGGGAACCATTTTGCCTCCCTGGCCAGCCTGCGCCGGCGGGTAAAGTGCGCCAGCTCCAGCCCGGCGGCGGTGAGCTTCACGGAGCACACCAGCACCGGCGTCAGCAGGCACAGGGCCAGAGGTGCTTGGAGGGCCAACCGCCCCACCACCAGCGCCGCTGTCAGAAAGCCCATAAAATCCTTCAGCAGCGTATACCCGTATGCCGACAGAGCATAGCGCCGGGCATCCATCCGCAGAAGAAACACGGCGTAATAGACGTCCTGCTCCGCGTCCAGGAGCTTGCTGTTGAAAATGCCGCCGATAAGCGTCAGAAACAGCAGCAGGTGGCCGTACAGCCCCGCAGGCGGTTCGGACGGGAACAGTAGCAAGGGGGCGGCAAAGAACGCCGCCATATACAGGAGCTTTCCCAGCAGCAGCCCCAGCAGCTCCCGCAGGATGGCCAGCACCAGGCCCAGGGTCTTGGCGAAGCCGCTTTCATAGGACAGGCTCAGAAAGCGCAGCCGGTACAGAATGCCGTTGACCCGATAGGCCATGTGCAGCCGCAGCTGCAAAACCAGGGTGTCAAACCACATCCGGCTCCTCCTTCAGGGCGGCGATGATGCGGTCCTTATATGCCTCGTCGGCCAGGTCCTCCCGCCGTACCTCCTGCAGGACCCCATGGTGCAGGATGACGATGTCGTCGCACAGGTCCAGGGCCAGGTCCATGATGTGGGTGGACAGCAGGATGATGTGCTGACCCTTGATGCGCCGCAGCAGAGCCTTCATCTCGTCGGCCACCACCACGTCGAAGGACGTCAGCGGCTCATCCAGCAGCAGCACGGTGGGATCTGCCATAATGTTCACCAGCATCTGCATTTTGTTTTTCATGCCGTGGGAGAAGTCCTTCAGCAGCTTTCCCCGGTCGGCCTCATCAATGCACATGTAGTCCAGATACACATCCGGGGCCTTGGGATCGGGAATCCTGTCCCGGTTGATCTCCAGGAAGAATTGCAGAAATTCCCGGGCGGTGAGAAACTCCGGCACCACTGGGGTGGACAGCACATAGCCCATGTCGTCTGCGGTGACGGGACGGGGGTTCCCGTCGTTGTCCACCAGGTGGAAGGAGCCGCCGTCCCGGGGCAGATCCTCGTTGAGACAATTGAAAAACGTGGTCTTTCCCGCGCCGTTGCGGCCGATCAGACCGTAGATCTTTCCCTGTTCAAAGGTGAAGGACGCGCCCCGCAGCACCTCCTGGTCACCGAACCGCTTTTGCAGGTCCTGGACTACCAGCTTCGCGGCCATCAGTCCACGATGCCGGTGAGGTCCAGAGGCTTGCCGTCGCGCCACAGACGCTCCAGGCCGTAAAACTCCCGGGCCTCGGCGTTAAAGACATGGATGGCGATGCAGCCGTAGTCCAGCAGCACCCAGGTGCCGCCGCGATAGCCCTCCCGGTGCAGGGGCTCCTCCTCCGCCTCCTCCCGGAGGACCTTTTCCACATTGTCCACCAGGGCGTTGATCTGGGTATTGGAGGAGCCGGTGGCGATGACGAAATAGTCCGCCAGGGTAGTCAGGTCGCCGATCTCCAGCACCTGGATCTCCCGGCCCTTTTTGTCGGACAGGGCCCGGGCCGCCATAAGGGCCAGTTCCTTCGCAGTTTTCATAGATGTTTACCTCTCAATAGATAGTCTCGGGCGTCCAGTGTGTTGTGGTGGACGGGGTTGCCCCATTGCCGCATGTCCTGGATGCTGTCGTTCAGTGCCTTCAGAAGGCCCCCGTCCAGGTCGGCGTGTACCGCCTGGCGCAGGTCCTCCACGCCGGGAAAATCCCGGCTGGGCTCGATATAGTCCGCCAGATAGATGATCTTTTCCAGCAGGGTCATGTCCGCATGGCCGGTGGTGTGCCAGTAAATGGCCCAATACACGGCATCGTCCACGCCGAATACGTCCCGGGCGATAGCCGCCCCGGTTTTGGCGTGCAGCAGCTTCAGGGCGTGCCGCTCCAGGTCGTCCAGCCGGATGTGATATTGGGCGCACAGGGCCAGCTGCCGCTCCATATCCAGCTTCTTGGTGCAGTCGTGGAGCAGGGCGGCCACCCGGGCCTGGGTCTCGTCGGCCCCATACTGCCGGGCCAGGCGGACGGCCTCCTGCTCCGTGCCCAGCACATGGGGCATGCGCTTGGGCTTCAGATAGCTCAGGGCGATGGGCCGCAGCCGGTCCGGGGTCAGGCGCCGCAGGTCCGTATGGACGCCGTACAGCCCCCGGCGCTGGATGTAGCCATACACCGGGTCCGTCACCAGCTCCTGCCCGCCGCCCTGGGCCAGGGCCTGACGCACCTGGGTGGAGGACAGGTCCAGAACGTGCTCATTGGGAATGATGGCAATATCCGCCCCATAGGTCTCCTCCAGGTGCCGCTTCTGGGCGGCCAGATCGCCGCCGGGCTGAGGGTGGACCCGGTCAAAGGCCCCGATGTGGGCCAGGGACAGAATGTCCGCCGCATGATACCAGCGCTCCAGAGACAAAAACATATCCGTCCCCATAAGAAGCCACAGCTCATCCTCCGGATACATCTGCCGCAGCTGCCGCAGGGTATCCACCGTATAGCTGGGGCCGGTGCGGTGCAGCTCGATGTCCAGAGCCTGGGCCCCGGGGCCCAGCTGGGCGCAGGCCAGGGCCGTCATCTCCAGCCGGTCGGCGGGCTCGGCGCTGCCCTGGGGCAGGGCCTTGTGGGGCGGAATGCTGGCGGGGATCAGCAGCAGACGGTCCAGCCCCAGGACGTCCATAGCCGCCCGGGCCGCCGTCAGGTGGCCCCGGTGGATGGGATTGAAGGTGCCGCCGTAAATGCCGATCCTCATACGCTGCGCTTCCTGTCTTTTTCCAGCTCGATCTTCCGCTTGTCCTTGTTGTGCTGATAGCGGAAGAGAACGAATTTGCTGCCGATGACCTGCACCACCTCGCAGCGGGCGGCTACCTTCAGCTCCTCCGCCGCTTCCCGGGCGGTGTACATGGAGTTTTCCAGCACCCGGCCCTTGATCAGCTCCCGGGCCTCCAGGGCGTCGTTGACCTGCTTGACCAGGTTGTCGCCGATGCCGTCCTTGCCCACGTGTACGATGGTGTCCAGGTTGGCGGCCATGCCCCGCAGCTGGGCTCTCTGCTTGCTTGTCAGTTCCATAGATGCTCCTCAGTTCTTTTCCAGATAGGTTTTCAGCTCCGCCGCGAAGGCCCGCAGGGCGTTGCCGCGGTGGCTGATGGCGTTTTTCTCCTCCGGCGTCAGCTGGGCAAAGGTCTTGCGCAGCTCCGGCACGAAAAACACCGGGTCATAGCCGAAGCCGTTGTCCCCCTGGGGGGCGTAGGCAATGGTACCGAAGCAGTCCCCGGCGGCGTCCAGCCGGTCCCCATTGGGGAAGCAGCAGACGATGGCCGTGTGGAAATGGGCGGTTCGCGCCCCGGCGCCCCGGAGATTCTCCAGCAGCAGGCGATACCGGGCCTGGTCGCTGTCCACGCCGCCGTAGCGGGCGGAATAGATGCCCGGTGCGCCGTTCAGCGCGTCCACGCACAGGCCGGAGTCGTCGGCGATGGCGGGCAGGCCGCTGGCCTGCATCACAGCCATGGCCTTAATGGCGGCGTTCTCGGCGAAGGTGGTTCCGTTTTCCTCCGGCTCCAGGTCCAGGCCCACGTCGGACTGGAGGACCACCTCCACCCCCAGCTCACCTAAGATCTCCTGCATTTCCGCCAGCTTCTTGCGGTTGTGGGATGCCAAAACGAATTTCATAGAATTTCCCCCAGTATATTTTTCTCCAGCTCGATGAGCCGTGCGTTGCCCTGGGCGCACAGAGCCACCAGCTCCTGCTGCTCCCGGGGCGTGAAGGCGCGGCCCTCGCCGGTGCCCTGCAGCTCGATGATGCCGCCCTGCTCGTTCATGACGCAGTTCAGATCCACCATGGCCCGGCTGTCCTCGGAGTATTGCAGGTCCAGCATGGCCACGTTGTCCACGATACCGGCAGAGATACCGGCCACATAGTGACGGATGGGCATGGCCTTCACCAGCCCCTGCTCCAGAAGACCCCGGCAGGCCAGGGCCAGGGCCACGAAGCCCCCGGTAACGGAGGCGGTGCGGGTGCCGCCGTCTCCCTGCAAAACGTCGCAGTCCACGGTGATGGTGCGCTCGCCCAGGCGGCGCATATCCACCGCCGCCCGGAGGCTGCGGCCGATAAGCCGCTGAATCTCCGCGCTGCGGCCGGACAGCTTCAGCTTGTCCACGTCCCGGCGGGACCGCTCCCGGTTGGCCCGGGGCAGCATGGAATACTCCGCCGTCACCCAGCCGCAGCCCGGGCGCACATGGGGCGGCACCCGGTCCTCCACCGAGGCGTTGCACAGCACCACCGTGTCGCCGCAGCGGATCAGGGCGCTGCCCTCGGCAAATTTGATAAAGCCGGTGGTGATCTCCACCGGGCGGCTCTCGCCGCAGGATCTTCCGTCGGCGCGGATCATGGTCGTCCCTCCCATCAGAACAGGTCGCTCACAAATTCCTTGGCGTCAAAGGGGGCCAGGTCGCCGATCCCCTCGCCCAGGCCCACGAACTTCACCGGCACCTGCAGCTCCTGGGCAATGGCGATGACGATGCCGCCCTTGGCGGTACCGTCCAGCTTTGTCAGCACGATGCCCGTCAGCCCCGCCGTCTCCTTGAACTGCCGGGCCTGGATGAGTCCGTTCTGGCCGGTGGTGGCATCCAGCACCAGCAGGGTCTCCTTGGCGGCGCCGGGCAGCTCCCGGTCGATGATCTTCCGGAGCTTGGCCAGCTCCTTCATCAGGTTCGCCTTGTTGTGCAGGCGTCCGGCGGTATCCACCAGCACCACGTCGCTGCGGCGGGCCTTGGCGGCAGCCAGGGCGTCGAACAGCACGGCGCCGGGGTCCGCGCCCTCGTTCTGGCGGACGATGTCCGCCCCGGCCCGGTCCGCCCAGATCTCCAGCTGGTCGGCGGCGGCAGCCCGGAAGGTATCGCCTGCGCACAGCAGCACCTTTTTACCCTGCTTTTTCAGCTGATGGGCCATTTTGCCGATGGACGTGGTCTTGCCCACGCCATTGACGCCGATGACCAGAATGACGCTGGGCTGGGTGGACAGGTCCAGGCGGCTGTCGCCCACCTCCAGCTTTTCCGCCAGGATATCCCGCAGAGCGCCCTTTACCTGGTCCGCCGTCAGCAGACGGTCGTCATAGGCCCGGCGGCGCAGCTTCTCCGTGGCATCCAGGGCCACGTCCATGCCCACATCCGCCAGGATCAGGGATTCCTCCAGCCGGTCGTAAAAATCGTCGTCCAGAGAGTCGAAGGACATGGGCGCAAACCATGCGTCCCGGAATTTTTTGAACAGTCCCATAGTCGTATCTCCTTACTTTATATTCAGCTCTTTTGCCATGTCGTTGAGGTTGATGGTGAGGATGCGGCTGACGCCCCGCTCCTGCATGGTCACGCCGTACAGCACGTCGGCCTCCTCCATGGTGCCCCGCCGGTGGGTGATGACGATGAACTGGGTTTTTCCGGCGATGCGGCGCATATAGCGGGCGTAGCGCACCACGTTGGCCTCGTCCAGGGCGGCCTCGATCTCGTCCATCACGCAGAAGGGCGTGGGGTGGACCTTGAGAATGGCAAAGTACAGGGCGATGGCCACGAAGGCCTTTTCGCCGCCGGACAGCAGCGTAATGGTTTTCAGTTGCTTGCCCGGGGGCTGCACCTTGATCTCGATGCCGCAGTTGAGGATGTCCCTTTCGTCCTCCAGTTCCAGCCGGGCCTTGCCGCCGCCGAACAGCTCCAGAAACGTCTCCTGGAAGCTGTCGTTCAGGAGCTTGAACTGCCGCGCAAAGATCTCCGTCATCTGCCGGGTCAGCTGGTCGATAACGCCGGTAAGCTCCCCCTTGGCCTGCTCCACGTCTGCCCGCTGGTCGGACAGATAGGTGTAGCGCCCGTTGACCCGGTCATATTCCTCGATGGCCCCGATGTTGGGGGTGCCCAGGGCCTTGATGGCCCGATTCAGCTCGCCGATGCGGCGGGTGGCCTTGGGAACGCTCTCCAGCTCCACCCGCTGGGCCTGGGCCTCGGAATGGCTCAGCTCATACCGCTCCCACAGCTTGTCCAGGATGGTTTTCTCCTCCATGGCGGCGGCGCTGCGCTTCTGCTCCAGACGGGACAGCTCCTGCTGGGCGGCGATCACCGCGTCGTTGCAGGTCTGGGTCTCCCGGTTCAGGGCGGTGCGCTGCTGCTCCAGGGTCAGCTTCTCCTGCTGGAGGGTCTGCAACCGGGCGCGCAGTTCCTCCGCCTGACGGTGCAGGGCCTCTGCCCGGGCCCGGTGGTCCGTGATCTGGGCCTGAGACTGGGCCTGGGCCTCCATCAGCTGGCGGCGCAGGTCCTCCCGGCCGCAGCAGTCGCCGGCCAGGTCCTCCATCAGCTGCCGCAGGTCCTCCAGGCGGCTCTGGGCGCCCTGACGCTCGGCAGCCAGGGCGGCCTGCTGCTCCTTGCGGCGGGCGATCTCGTCGGAGATGCCGCCGGTTTTCGTCTGCAATTCGCTTTGTCCGGCCAGACGCTCCTGGGCCTGCTGCCGCAGCTGGGCGGCCCGGTCCTCCTGGCGCCGGATCTCCTGCTCCGCAGTCTGACGCCGGGCGGCGCAGTCCGCCGTCTGGCGGGTCAGCTGCTGATTTTCCGTATCCAATGCCCGCAGCGTCTCCTCCAGAGACTCCCGCAGACTATCGTAGTGCTGCTCCCGGGTCTCCAGTGCCAGCACCTGCTGCTGTGCGGCCCGGTGCTGATCCTGGGCCACGTCCAGCTCATACTGGGCCTTTTGCAGGTCCCGGCCCAGGTCCTCCGCCCGGCGGGCGGCCTCGGCCAGAGACGATTTCAGGCTCCCCAGCTGCTCCCGCAGCCCCGCCAGCTCGCTGGCCCGGGACAGGACGCCCGCGCTGCGGCTGACGCTGCCGCCGGTCATGGAGCCGCCCCGGTTGATGACCTGGCCGTCCAGGGTGACGATGCGGAACCGGTTCTGATACCGCCGCGCCATATTCACGCCGCAGTCCAGATCCTCCACCACCACGGTGCGGCCCAGCAGATTCTGGAAAATGCCGTCGTACTGGGGATCATACGTCACCAGCTGGGACGCGATGCCCACAAAGCCGTACTCCTGGGAGAGCCTGGGCTCCCGGAGCATGTCGCCCCGGATGGCGCTCATGGGCAGGAAGGTGGCCCGGCCTGCGTCCCGGCGCTTTAGGAAGGAGATGGCCTCCTTGGCGTCGGTGTCCCGGTCCACCACAATGTTCTGCAGGGCCGCCCCCAGGGCGATCTCCAGGGCCACGGTGTATTGGGGCTGGGTGCTCATCAGGCTGGCCACAGGCCCCCGGATACCGGACAGAGTGCTCCGGTCCGCCGCCTGCATGACGGCCTTCACCGCCCGGGAAAAGCCCTCGTATTCCTTCTCCATCTCCGTCAGCAGACGGATGCGGTCCTCCATGGCGTTGGCCTGGCGGCGCAGCTGGTCCGCCTGCTGGGCGGCCTCCTGGGCCCGGCGGCGTCTGCCCTCCATCTTCAGGCTGTGGCCCTGGATGATGTTGGCCGCAGCCTGTTGGTCCTCCCGGGCGGCATCCAGGGCGGCGTTATTCTCTGCCGCCTCCCGGCGGCACTGGTCCAATTTCTCGTTGGCGGCGGCGCTGTCGGCGGCGATGGCCGTCTGCCGGGCCTGGGCCTGGGCGTCGGTGGCGTCCAGGGCGGCCAGCTCCGTGCGCCCCTGAGCGGCGGCGGCCACGGCCAGGGTCTCCTGGGCCCGCAAAGCCTCCGCCTCCTGCTGGGCGCTTCCGGCGCTCTGGGCCAGCTGCCGGAGACTTTCCATCAGCGCTGACAGCTCACTGCCCAGGTCCTCTGTCTCCCGGTCGATCTGGGCCATGCGGTCCGTCAGGGCGTCGGCCTGCTCCTGGAGATTTCCGGCCCGCTGCTGGGTGTCTGCCAGCTCCTGGTCCAGCCGCTCCAGGGTCTGCCGGTCGTGGGACAGGCTGTTTTCCAGCACGGCGATGGCGGAGCTCTCCTGCTGGGCCTGGGCGTCGATACCGGACGCCTGTCCCCGCAGCTCCTCGGCCCGGACATCGTTGGCCTGGATCTTTGCCAGACTTTCCTCCCCGGCGGCATATACCGCGTCCAGGGCATCCTGGGCCCGCTGGCGGTCCTCCTGGGCCGTGCGCAGGTCGGCCTCCAGCTTCAGCGCCCCGGCCCGCAGGGCCTGAAGATTCTCCAGCCACACGGAGATCTCCAGCACCCGCAGCTCGTCCCGCAGCACCAGATATTTCTTCGCTGTTTCCGCTTGCTGGCGCAGAGGCTCCACCTGCAGCTCCAGCTCGGCGATCTTATCATTGATGCGCACCAGATTCTCCTCCGTGCGCTGGAGCTTCCGCTCCGATTCTTCCTTGCGGTGGCGGTATTTGCTGATGCCCGCCGCCTCCTCGAACACCTCCCGGCGCTCGCCACTTTTCACGGACAGGATCTCGTCGATCTTCCCCTGACCAATGATGGAATAGCCCTCCCGGCCCATGCCGGTGTCCATGAACAGCTCGTTGACGTCCTTGAGCCGCACGGACTGGCGGTTGATATAGTATTCCGACTCCCCGCTGCGGTAATACCGGCGGGTAACGGCCACCTCGCTCTCGTCCCGGGGGAAGATGTGGCCGGTGTTGTCGATGACCAGCGTCACCTGGGCAAAGCCCATCTGATTGCGCTTTTCCGTGCCGCCGAAGATCACGTCCTCCATTTTGGCGCCCCGGAGCTGGCGGCTGTTCTGCTCGCCCATGACCCACAGGATGGCGTCGGAGATGTTGGACTTGCCGGACCCGTTGGGCCCCACGATGGCGGTAATATCCGCGCCGAAATTCAGGACCGTTTTATCGGGAAAGCTCTTGAAGCCTTGAATTTCCAGCTGTTTTAAGTACACGTTTGTTTCACTCCTTCTGCATATCCCGGATGATGCGGTCGATCCGGCGGGCTGTATCGATGAAATCCTGCTCCGTGTAGCCCTTGGTGGTCATGGCCGCCGTTCCGATGCGGACGCCGGAGGTCTGCTGGGGGGACCGGGTATCGTTGGGGACGCAATTCTTGTTCAGGGTGATGTGATGGCGGTCCAGCTCCTCCTGAACGGCCTTGCCGGTCAGGCCCGTGTCCGTCAGGTCCAGCAGGAACAGGTGGTTGTCCGTTCCCCCGGTGACCACCTTATAGCCCATCTGGAGGAACGCATCGCACATGGCCTTGCAGTTGCGGACCACCGCGTGGATGTAGCGCTTGAAATCCTCGGTGCAGGCCTCCTCGGCGGTGACGGCCTTCCCGGCCACCACGTGCTGCAATGCGCCGCCCTGGATTCCGGGAAAAACGGCGCTGTCCACCTGCTTGGCAAGCTCCGGCCGGCAGAAGATCAGGCCGCCCCGTGTGCCCCGCAGGGTCTTGTGGGTGGTGGTGGTAATGATGTCCGCCAGGCCGAAGGGGGAGGGATGGTCCCCGGCCGCCACCAGCCCGGCAATGTGGGCCATATCCACCATGAAGTATGCGCCGACTTCCTGTGCAGCAGCTGCAAAGGCCCCGAAGTCAATGATGCGGCTATAAGCGGATGCGCCGGCCAGAATCAATTGCGGCCTGTACGCGGATGCTTTTCTTCGCATGTCGTCGTAGTCGATGAAGCCCCTGTCGTCCACACCGTAGAACACCATGTTGTACAGCTTGCCGCTGAAATTCACCGGGGAGCCGTGGGTCAGGTGGCCGCCGTTGTTCAGGTTCATGGCCAGGATGGTATCCCCCGGCTTCAGCACGCTCATGTAGGCGGCGAAGTTGGCGGAGGAGCCGCTGTGGGGCTGGACATTGACGTGATAATCCGTCCCGAATACCTGCTGCCACATGCCGCAGCAGTATTCCTCCAGCTCGTCCACGCAGCCGCAGCCACCGTAGTACCGGCCCCGGTTGCCGGAGCGATGCCCGGCGGGATAGCCCTCTGAATACTTGTTGGTCAGGCAGGAGCCCACGGCCCGCATGACGTTCTCGCTGACAAAGTTTTCGCTGGCGATCAGCTCGATGTTGGCGTTCTGCCGGGCCTGCTCGGCTGCAATGATCTCAAAAACCTTGGATTCCATGGGGGTTCCTCTTTCTTTTTGTGGGGGCTGCGGGCTGTAAGGCCCGCTGCCCGGGTGTGATGTGCATATAGAATCAGCTTATGATACCACAAAACCCTGGATTTTTCAAGAAAAATCACCGGAATACATTTGCGGGAAGGGGACTGCGGGCAAAAAAAATCCGGGAGGGCGCTTCCTTGCGAAGCGCCCTCCCGGGGCAGTTTGCTTCAGTTCCGCGAGCATTTCTCCGCGTCGATGGCCAGCACCACCATCAGGGCGTACAGCGCGTCGCCGGGGTCCGCCACGTCGATGGTGTAGGTATCCGTCCAGTGGAACAGCTCCTTGCTGATGGAGGCCACCTGGCGGGGGCCGTCCTGAATGGTGTAGTCCCACTCCATAAAACTGCCGTCCACGGTCCAGCCGCAGAAGTCCAGGGAAAACGACGGCCGGAAAAGAGTAAACTCCTTGCGGATCTCTCCTACGCAGCGGTCGCCGACGTACAGCTCAAACTTGGGCAGGAACGTCAGCACCCGCTGCTGCACCGTGGCGATGTGCTCCCCCTGGGGGTTCAGAATATGCAGGCAATGACCCCAGGAGAGCTTTCCCTCCACGGTATAGGCCACGCTGCCGTCCTCGTGGTAGATGTCGTAGCTGTCGAACCACGAGAAAAACCGCTGCTTGAAATACAGCTTCATAGGCGCACCTCCCTTTCCGTTCAGTATACCGTATCCCGGGGCCCCTGACAAGGGAAAATCACTCTTTACAAAATAGAAAATATGTTCTATAATGAAAGCAGTATATGGGAAGGGAGGGCTGCGTCATGCGCGCACGGCCCATCAGCTGCTGCTTTTCCGGCCACCGTCCGGCCAAGCTCCCCTGGGGGGAGGACGAGGACGATCCCCGCTGCCGGGCGCTGAAGGCCCGGCTGCGGGACGCGCTGGACGCCGCCTATGAGGCGGGCTATCGCCACTTTATCTGCGGCATGGCCCAGGGCTGCGACCTGTATTTCTGTGAGCTGGCCCTGGCCCTGCGGCAGCGGCACGGGGACGTCAGCGTGGAGGCGGCTATTCCGTGCCCCACCCAGGCTGACGGCTGGCCCCGGCCCCAGCAGGAGCGCTATCGCCGCCTGGTGGCGGCCTGCGACTATGAGACACTGGTGCAGTCATCCTACAGTCCCGGCTGCATGCAGCGGCGCAACCGCTACATGGTGGACCACGCGTCCCTGCTGCTGGCCGTTCACGACGGGCAGCCCGGCGGCACTCGACGCACGATGGAATACGCCATGCGCCGGGGGCTGCAAATTGTGGATATTCCCCCGGTGATGGAGACATAACCCCAGCCCCTGCCGCATAGGCTTGTCTCAAAGAGGTGAACGCTTTGAAACAGGTGATCTTGCGGCGGGGGCTGGCGCTGCTGCTGGCCGCGGCGGCACTGGGCGCGGTGCTGGCAGGCGGCGGGGCCGACTCCGCCGCCGCACTGTGGCAGTCCGTGTCCCGCCGCCCCAATGTATCCCGGGGACTGCTGCGCTGGGAGCTGGGGGACATTCTGGGGCTGGACGGTCTGTCCGCCCCCACGGTGCTGGCCCTGGGCCAGTCGCCGGTGCTGCTGGCGGGCCGGACCCTGGCTGTCCGGGATGCGGCTCCCCAGCCGGAGGACCCGGACCAGCCGGCGGTGCCGGAGGCCCCCGCACCCGCTCCGCCGGAGAAACAGGATCCCCAGCCCGGGGCAGACAACGGCGTCCCGGCCCAGACGGTGGACCCCCGCTCCACCGACGGCTACAGCATCATCAACGGGGTGTACATCAAGAACAAGTCCAGCCGCACCCTGGACCCGGCGGTGCTGGGGGACCGCCAGTTCGTGGCCTGTCCCCGGCAGGGGCCTCAGGTGCTCATTGTCCACAGCCACGCCAGCGAGGCATACACCATGCCGCCGGGCCGGGAGTATGTGCCCTCCGGCACCTTCCGCACGGCGGACTGCTCCTGCAACATGGTGCGGGTGGGAGATGAGTTGGCGGCGGCTCTGTCGGCCTACGGCATCTCCGTGGTCCACGACCGGACCCTCCACGACGGCCAGTCCTACAACGACGCCTACGAAAACAGCCTGGCGTCGATCCGGAGTTATCTGGCCAAGTACCCCTCCATCGTCTATGTGCTGGACCTGCACCGGGACGCGGTGCAGGATGCCAACGGCACCCAGTATAAGCTGGTGACGGCGGAGGACCCCTCTGCCGCCCAGGTGAGCCTGATCATGGGCGTGGCCCATGATGGCTGGCAGGGCAATCTGCGCCTGGCCATTGCCGTGCAGGAGAAGCTGGAGACCCAGTCGCCCACCCTGATGCGGCCCATCACCCTGCTGAACTACCGCTATAACCAGTTCGCCGCTCCCGGCAGTCTGCTGGTGGAGGTAGGGGCCGCCGGGAACTCCCTGGAGGAGGCCCTGCAGGCTGCCCGCCTGTTCGGCAGGGGCTTCGCCGAGACGATCCTGGGGCAGTGAGAGAATACAATGCATAAATAATGTCCCGCACTCCGGCACATCTGTGCCGGAGTGCGGGACATTTTTACAGCACCTTGGACAGGAAGCTCCGCAGGCGGGGAGACTGGGGATTTTCAAACAGGGCGCCGGGGCGGTTTTCCTCCATGATGACGCCCTGATCCATAAACAGCACCCGGCTGGCCACCTCCCGGGCAAAGCCCATCTCATGGGTGACCACCACCATGGTCATGCCGCTCTGGGCCAGCTCCTTCATCACATCCAGCACCTCGCCCACCATTTCCGGGTCCAGGGCGGAGGTTGGCTCGTCAAACAGCAGCACCTCCGGCTCCATACACAGGGCGCGGACGATGGCGATGCGCTGCTTCTGTCCGCCGGAGAGCCGGGCCGGATATTCTCCCGCCCGGTCGGCAAGGCCCACCCGGTCCAGCAGCGTCATGGCCCGCTGCTCCGCCGTCTGCTGGGACTCCTTTTTCAGCAGCATCGGAGCCATGGTCAGGTTTTTCAGCACCGTCATGTGGGGAAACAGGTTGAACTGCTGGAACACCATGCCCATTTTCATCCGCTGCCGGTCCAGGTCCGTCCGGGGGTCCGTCAGGTCCACGCCGTCCAGGAGGATCTGGCCGCTGTCCGGAGTCTCCAGCCGGTTCAGGCAGCGCAGAAACGTGGATTTGCCGCTGCCGGAGGGGCCGATGATGCACACCACGTCGCCCCGCTCCACCTGGGTGGAGATGCCGTCCAGCACGGTGACGCCGCCGAAGCTCTTATGCAGATCCTTAACGCTGATCACTTCTGCGCAGCCTCCTTTCCAGCAGCCCCAGCAGCTGCGTCATGCCGATGACCAGCAGCAGATACACCACCGCCACCAGCAGCAGGGGATTGAAGGCGTCGTAGGTGTTGTTGCGGATCAGGTTCCCGGCCCGGGTCAGGTCCTGGACCGCCACATAGCCCGCCACGGCGGTCTCCTTCAGCAGGGCGATCATCTCGTTGCCGATGGCCGGAAGAATGTTCTTCATGGCCTGGGGCAGCACAATGTGCCAGGCGGCTTGCAGCCGGGACAGACCCAGGCTGCGTCCGGCCTCCATCTGTCCCGGATCCACGGCGGCAATGCCGCTGCGCATCAGCTCCGCCACGTATGCGCCGGAGTTGATGCCGAAGGTGACAATGCCCACCACCAGCCCGTCGGAGGACTTCAGGATCAGAAAGTAGAAGATCAGCAGCTGCACCACCACCGGAATGCCCCGGATCACCGTGGTATACACGTCGCACAGCCAGCACAGAGGCCGCAGCAGGCGGCTGCCCTGGCCGCAGTATTTGATCATGGCCACCAGGGCGCCGATGGTCACGCCGATGACCAGAGCGCACAGCGTGATGACCAGCGTGTTTTTCAGCCCGTCCACCAGCAGGAGATAACGCTGCTTTTCGATGAAGGTGGCCTCCAGCTGGGCCAGCCAGCGGGCAAAAAACTGACCGATTTGCTGAAAAATACTCATCAGCTCAGGGGAGACACGTACACGGTGTCGTACTCCTGGAAAAGCTTCTCCACGGTGCCGTCCTGAAGCAGCTCCTGAAGGGCGGTGTTCACCTGGTCCACCAGGCTGCTGCCCTTGGCGAAGGCAAAGGCATAGGGCTCACTGGTCATGGCCTCATCCAGCACAGTGAGGCTCTGGTCCGCGGCCATTCTGGCGGCTGCCTCGTTGTCCACCACCCAGGCATCGGCCTTGCCGCTGGTCAGGGCAGCCTGGGCGTCGTTGTTGGAGGCGAAGGACAGAACGGAATAGCCGTTGTCCATGCAGTATTCCTCGGCGGTGGTACCGGTCTGAACGGCGATGGTCTTGCCCGCCAGATCCGCCTTGCCCTGAATATCGCTGCCGGGGTTCACCACGATGACCTGGTTTGCCAGGAAGTACGGGTTGCTGAAGTCGCAGTTCTTCTGGCGGTCCGGGGTGATGGTAATGCCCGCCGCACCTACGTCATAGCGTTCGGCCTGGATGCCGGGGATGATGGAATCGAAGTCCACCTGCTCCCACACCAGCTCCATGCCCAGCTTGTCGGCAATGGCCTGCATCAGTGCGGGCTCGATACCCACGATCTGGCTGCCATCCAGGAACTCAAAGGGCGGGAAGTCCGGGCTGGTGGCCACCACCAGCTGCTTCTTTTCGCCGTCTGCACCGGCGTTTGCCTCGGTACCGCCTTTGCTGCCGCAGGCAGCCATAGTCAGCATCATCGCCGCGCCCAAAAACAGGCACAGGAATTTGGTAAAATATTTCATATTCATTCTCCGATTCTTTTGTTTTATGTGGTGGATCGATTCAAAGTGCACCCAACGGTCGTCGTCGGAGAACGGTATACATAGCCATATAAACGCCCTTTCCATGAATAAAAATCGAAAATCAAATGCGATTACGGATAAAGATACTACCACATCATTTCAGCCATGTCAAGCATTATCTGGATAAAAATACAAAAAATCGACCCATACGCATTTTTATGCGCATGGGGCGCGTGTCACGCCTGGGGATTGGGGATGGTGACGGGGATGCCGTTGACCTCCACGCCGTCGTCGGCGGGGATGAGGATGAAGCGCCGCCCGTCGATGATCCGGGTCTCCACCATATAGCTGTACTCCGGCGGCACGGTGATCTTCACCTCCGGGGTGGCGATCTGGAATTTTCCGGCCTCGATGATGTTCCGGGGGTTCAGGGCGGCATCCTGGCCGTACTGCCTGCGGCAGGCCTCCTGGAAGGCCTCCGCCTTTTCCTCCGGTACACCGCTGCCGGTAAGCACGTCGCCTACCTCCCGGACAGACAGGGTCAGCGGCTCCGGGTCCCGGCTGTCCTTATGCTCCTGGATGCGGCCCCGCAGCTGCTCGTGGACCGCCTGCACCACGTCATAGCTGCAATCCTTCTCCAGCGTCTCCGTCAGAGCGGAGGTGAACACATTCTGCTGCTCCTGAGGCGACATGGGGGCATTCTGGATACAGAATACCGCGTCGATGACCTCCTGGTGCAGCTGAGCAGTGTCCTTGCTGTAAAACAGGGCGTTGTAGATATTGGCGGACCGGTCGTCAAAGGCCGGGAACAGGAACCCCAGGGCCGGGGGCAGGGCAATGTGTCCGGTGGAGCTGCCCCGGAACTCCTTGTCCTGGTCGCTGTACTGCAAAGCCAGGGTGGGGTCCTTCACCGGGCAGATGGCGCACACGAAATACCGGAACACCGTGTCCGACCCGTCGGGTACCTCCTGATCGTCCCGGCTGCGGTGAGGCACATCGTAGGTGTCGGCGGCCAGGAGGATGAGATAGCTGCTCTCGCCCATGTCGATGGCGTCGATGATCCGGCGGTACAGGCTTTCCCGGGCATTGGGGTCCTGGAGCTCCGTCTGCCGCAGGGTCTGCAGCAGGCGGTGCTCATCGCTGTCCGCTACCTGCCGGGTGGAGAACTCAATGTCGATCAGGTTCCGGCCCAGGGCGCCGGACAGACTCTTTTTCAGCAGATTCAGGTACATCTCCTGCTCCTCCTGGGACAGCAGCCCCAGGGGGGCGTCTACATAGGAGATGATCTGGCGGCTGCTGCTGACATAGCAGCCATATACCTTGCTGATGGCGGTGCGGTCCGGCTTGAACCGCCGCCGCAGCTCGTTTAGCTCCCTCTGATTCATGACGGTATCCTCCCACGGCGCAAAGTTTCTCCCATCATAGCACGAATCTGCCGGCCGGGCAAGGAAAAATCCGGCCTTGAACAACGCCGCCGCATCTGCCATAATAGAGGAAAACGAAGCAAAGCAGGTTTTCGCGTATGGAGATAAACAACAAGGAGACCCGCCGGGTGGTCATCGGCATCACCGCCCATGTGGACGCGGGAAAGACCACCCTGGCCGAGGCCATGCTCTACCGCACCGGTCAGCTGCGGAAGCTGGGCCGGGTGGACCACGGCAGCGCCGCCATGGACAGCCATCTGCTGGAGCGGGAGCGGGGCATTACCATTTTTCTCAGCCAGGCGGAGCTGCCCCTGGGGGACATGGAGGTGACGCTGCTGGACACCCCGGGCCATGTGGACTTTTCCGCCGAGATGGAGCGGACCCTGTCGGTGCTGGACTATGCCATCCTGGTCATCAGCGGCGTGGACGGGGTCCAGGCCCACACCCGCACCCTGTGGCGGCTGCTGGAGCTGTACCGGGTGCCCACGTTTCTGTTCGTGACGAAAATGGACTTCGGCCGCCGCGACCGGGACTGCCTGATGGAGAGCCTTCGCCATGAACTGGGGGAGGGGTGCGTCGACTTCACTCCCGCCGCCCGGGACCGGCGGATGGAGCAGCTGGCCACCTGCCGGGAGGACGCTCTGGAGGCGTATCTGGATACCGGCATGGTGCCGGAGGAGCTGGTGCGGCAGCTGGTGCGGCAGCGACTGGTGTTTCCTTGCTGGTTCGGCTCGGGACTGAAGCTGGAGGGCATCGACGAATTTCTGGAGGGTCTGGCCCGGTATGTGGAGCCTCCGGCCTATCCCGCCGCCTTCTCCGCCCGGGTGTTCAAAATCAGCCACGACGCCCAGGGCAAGCGCCTGACCCACCTGAAGGTCACCGGCGGGACCCTGCGGGTCCGGGATGCCATTTCCTACGGCGGCCGCCAGGAAAAGGCCGCCCAGCTGCGGATCTACACCGGAGGCCGGTTCCGGCCTGTGGACCAGGTTCCCGCCGGCGGCATATGCGCCGTCCAGGGGCTCACGGCTACCTGGGGCGGCCAGGGTCTGGGGGAGCGTGAGGAGGCGGTGCGCCCGGTGCTGGAGCCGGTGATGCGCTATCGGATGGCCCTGCCGCCGGACTGCGACAGCCGGGTGCTGCTGCCTCAGCTGCGCCAGCTGGAGGAGGAGGACCCCCAGCTGCGCTTTACGGCCCGGGACGGCGAGCTTCACGTCTCCCTGATGGGCCGCGTCCAGGCGGAGATCCTCAGGAGCCTGGTGGCCCAGCGCTTCGGCGTGGAGGTGGAGCTGGACCGGGGCCGGGTCCTATACAAGGAGACCATCGACGCCCCGGTGGAGGGCGTGGGCCACTACGAGCCCCTGCGCCACTATGCGGAGGTCCACCTGCTGCTGGAGCCCCTGCCCCAGGGCAGCGGCCTGGTGCTGGCCACCCGCTGTCCCGAGGACGACCTGGACCGGAGCTGGCAGCGGCTGATCATGACCCATTTGCAGGAAAAGACCCACCTGGGAGTCCTGACCGGCTCCCCTGTTACGGATATGAAGATCACGCTGATGTCCGGCCGGGCCCACATCAAGCATACCGAAGGCGGCGACTTCCGCCAGGCCACCTATCGGGCGGTGCGCCAGGGGCTGATGCAGGCCCGGAGCCGCCTGCTGGAGCCGTACTACGCCTTCCGGCTGGAGGTGCCGCCGGAGCAGCTGGGCCGGGCCATCAGTGATGTGCGCCTGCGCAGCGGCAGCTTTGATGCTCCGGAGGAGGCCGGGGACATGACCCTGCTGCGGGGCCGGGTCCCGGTGACGGAGTTCGACGATTACGCCCAGGAGGTGGCCTCCTATACCGGCGGCCGGGGCCGCCTGTCCCTGGAGCCGGCGGGGTACGGACCCTGCCACAACCCCGACGCCGTGATCGCCGCCGCGGACTACGATCCGGAGGCGGACCTGGAAAACACCCCCGACTCCGTGTTCTGCGCCCACGGCGGCGGGTTCCCCGTGAAGTGGAACAGGGTGGCGGAATACATGCATCTGCCCGGCTGCCTGGAAAAGCCCCGGGATGAGGAAGCCCCGGCCCGCCGCCGGTGCATCCGGCTGGACGACGCGGAGCTGGAGGCCATCATGGCCCGGGAGTTCGGCCCCGTCCGCCGCCCCCTGTACCGGGCTCCGGAAAAGCGGGAAACGCTGCCGGACACCGGCCTGCGGGAGATCGGCCAGCGGTACTATGTGGTGGATGGGTACAACGTCATCTTCGACTGGGACGAGCTCCACGCCCTGGCGGACCGGGACCTGTCCGCCGCCCGGGAGCGGCTGATGGACACCCTCTGCGGCTGGGCCGCCTTTACCCACACCCAGGTGGTTCTGGTGTTCGACGGCTACAAGGTCCCCGGCAGCCTGGGGGAGAAGCTTGACTATCGCGGCATCCATGTGGTGTACACCAAGGAGCGGGAGACCGGCGACATGTACATCGAGCGGTTTTTGCAGCAGGTGGGGAAAAACGACCACGTCCGGGTGGTGACCTCCGACGGGCTGATCCAGCTGTCGGCGGTGCGGGCGGGGGTCATGCGCATGTCCTCGGCGGAGTTTGGCCGCCAGGTGGCGGAGGCGTCGGACCAGATTCAGGCGTTTATCGCCCGGATGCACCAGTCCGGCGGCAGCACCATCGGCCAGCGGATGAAGCGCACATGAAAAAATTGGGTGTTTTTCAGGAACACCCAATTTTTTTGCGCCCGCTTTTCCTGAAAAAATATCCCCCCACCGGGCTTGTGCGGGGAAGCGCCGCTTTTTATAATGAAGTCAGTCCATTCAGCGCGGGAGGAGACGACACATGGCGGAGCTGATGCAATCTATCGGACGATACTGGACGCGCCGGGCGCCTTCGTATACGGACGTTATCAAAAAGAACCTGGCGGACGGATGGGACAAGGTCTGGGCCGATGAGCTGACGGCTCATTTCCCCCGGGATACCAGGCGGGTGCTGGATATCGGCACCGGCCCGGGCTTTTTTGCCATGATCCTGGCCCGCCGGGGTTACGCGGTCACCGCCGTGGACTATTCCGACGGGATGCTGCGGGAGGCCTGGCGCAATGCCGGGGACCTGGCGCGGCATATTCGCTTTGCTCGGATGGACGCCCAGCGTCTGGACCTGACCGACGGCAGCTTCGACGCCATCGTTACCCGGAATCTGACCTGGAACCTGCCGGATCCGGCGGGCGCGTACCGGGAGTGGATGCGGGTGCTGCGGCCCGGCGGCGTGCTGGTGAATTTCGACGCCAACTGGTATGCCTATCTGTTTGACGAGGAGCAGCAGCAGGCCTATCGCCGGGACCGGATCAATACCCGGCTGGCCGGGGTGGAGGACCACGAGGCCTACGCCGAGAGCGACGTGATGGAGTCCATTTCCCGGGGCCTGCCCATGGGGCGGCTGCGCCGTCCTCAGTGGGATGTGGACACCCTGAACGCCCTGGGCTTTTCCGCCGTCCGGGCCGATACCACCGTGAGCCGCCGCCTGTGGAACCCGGAGGAGCAGGTCAACTATGCCTCTACCCCTGGCTTTTTGATTTGTGCCGTGAAATAATTGGAGGAGAGTCTATGAAAAAGAGAATCGCACTGCTTCTGCTGGCAGCCCTGCTGCTGGGCCTTACGGCCTGCGGCAGCCGGAACCCGCAGACGCAGGGGAAGGTCCTGCGTCTGGCGGTGGATTTTGCCTATCCCAGCCTGGACGCCCATAAGGAGTATTACGGCTGGTACACATCCATTTACGGTGTCACCGAGGCGCTGTTCCGCATGGGGGACGACAGCTCCGTGCAGCCCGCTCTGGCGGAAAAGGCCGAGACCGGCGGCGACGGCCTGACCTGGACGGTGACGCTGCGGGACGGCGTGTGCTTTTCCAACGGAGCGCCTGTGACGGCGGAGATGGCGGTGCGGAACCTCCGCCGGGCGGCGGAGGTCAACAGCCGCTTCGCCTATCTGGCGGCATACGACATGACTGCGGTGGATGAGAAAACCCTGACCATCACCACGTCGGAGGTTTATCCCACCCTGCTCAACGACCTGGCAAGTCCGGAGCTGGCCATCCTGGATCTGGACGCCTCCGCCGACCTGGATACCGCCCCTGTGGCCACCGGCCCCTTTGTCATCAAGTCCTTCCAGCCGGAGGGCACCGTGGAGGTGTCCCGGAACCAGCACTACTGGGGCGGGGAGGTCAAGCTGGACGGCGCGGTGTTTTATTACATGCAGGAGGATGAGCCCAAGCTCATGGCCATGCAGAATGACGAGATCGACGCGTACACCAGCGTTACCGCCGCCGCCCGGGAGATCTATCAGGCGGACCCCGACAGGTATCAGCTGACGGATGTGCCCGCCACCCGGCTGCAATTTTATATCCTGAACCAGGAAACGCTGGACGATGCCGTCCGGGCCGCCGTGAACCTGACGGTGGACTGCCGGGCCATCGCCGGGTACCTGGGAGGCACCGTTTCTCCTGCTGTGGGGCCCTTCAGTACCACTGCGGCCTACGGACAGGTGACAAAACCCGACCCGGACCCGGAGCAGGCCCGGGCCCTGCTGGAGCAGGACGGCTACACCCGCGGCAAGGATGGCCTGTATGAAAAGAACGGCCGTCCGCTGACCCTGACGGTGGCCTATTATCCGGCCCGCTCCCTGGACAGCATCGCGCTTTTGATGCAGGAGCAGCTGAAGGCTGTGGGCATCGGCGTGACCTTCAACTGTCAGGAGGATCCGGACGCCACCTATATCGCCAACCGGGATTTTGACATTGCCCTGTACTGCATGATCGCCGACAAAAACGGCGACCCCTACTACTTTATCAACAGCACCCTCCGCCGGGGCGGCTATTTCGACGTGGGCGGCTTTGACAGCCACCGGTGCCAGCAGCTCATTGACCGGCTGCAATACGAGACAGACGGCAGCCAACGGGCGGAGCTGGCCAACCAGATCGTCCAGCTGGCCATAGATGACAATGCCTTTGGCTATGTGGGCCTGTTCAACAAAACCACCGTGGCCCGGAAGGGCGTTGTCCATATTGCGGAAAGCTGCCCCTTTGACTTTTACTTCATCAGCGCCGACACCGATATTATCGGGTGACGGCAGGACCCATTCCGGGGCAGGAGGCCGCTTTGGCCTCCTGCCCCGGAAAAGAGAGACGGAGAACTTCATGAAACGAACCATCGGGCGGCGGCTTGTACACCTGGCCGTGATCCTCCTGGGCGTCAGCTTTATGACGTTCCTGCTTATGTATATATCTCCCGGCGACCCTGCGCAGAAGAAGCTGACCGCGCAGGGTATTGCCGTCTCTCCGGAGGTGCTGGAGGCGGCGCGCCGGGAAATGGGGCTGGACCGGCCGTTTCTGGTCCAGTACGGCAGCTGGCTGGCCAATGCCCTGCGGGGGGATCTGGGCGCGTCGTACCGGGACGGCCTGCCGGTAGCCGGAAAGCTGGCGGGGGCCATGGGGAACACCCTGATGCTGGCGCTGGCCAGTCTGACGGCGGCGCTGCTGGTGTCGCTGCCTCTGGCGGTGTGGACTGCCGTTCACAGAGACGGCATAGCGGACCGGCTGGTCCGGCTGTTCAGCTTTGTCGGGAATTCCCTGCCCAATTTTCTGCTGTCCGTGCTGCTGATGTACCTGTTCTGCATCCGGCTGCGGCTGCTGCCGGTGATCGCGGACGGCAGCGTCCGGGGACTGCTGCTGCCGTGCCTGACGCTGGCTGTCCCTCTGTGCAGCCGCTTTACCCGGCAGTTCCGTGCGGAGCTTTTGGAGCAGCTGAGCCGGGAATATGTGCTGGGTGCGCGGACCCGGGGCGTAAAATGGCGCTATATCCTCTGGCACGATGTGCTGCGCAATGCCGCCCCCGCCGTCATTACCGTGGCGGCCCTGTCCGTGGGGACGCTGCTGGGCGGCAGCGTGGTCATCGAGAGCATGTTCCGCTGGCCGGGCCTGGGAAAGCTGGCCATGGACGCCATTTCCGCCCGGGATTATCCGGTGCTCCAGGGCTTTGTCCTGGTTACCGCGGCGGTATATGTGCTGGTGAATCTGGCGGCGGACCTGCTCTGCTTCCGGGCGGACCCCCGCATGGGGGAGGAGGTGCGGCCATGAGCGGCGCCCGGAAAAAGCGGCGGCTGTACATTCTGCTGGCGCTGACGCTGCTGCTGGCGGCATTCAGCCTGGCGGCTCCGGCGCTGACGCCCAACGACTCCAACGCCACCGACGCCGCCCGCATCAATCAGGGACCCGGCGCCGCCTATCCGCTGGGTACGGACCGGTATGGCCGGTGCGTCTGCTCCCGGGTCATGGCCGGAGCACGGACCTCTGTCTTTTCCGCCGTGGCCCTGGTGGGCGTGACGTTTGCGGTGGGCACGGCCCTGGGGATGCTGGCGGGATATTGCGGCGGCGCAGTGGATACGCTGATCATGCGCCTGGCGGATATTCTGCTGGCCTTTCCCCAGATGGTGCTGGCCATTGCCGTGGCAGGCATTCTGGGCGGCGGTATGGGAAACGCCATGCTGGCCCTGGGCGTCACCGGCTGGACCGTGTATGCCCGGCTGGCCCGGGCCCGGGTCATGAGCCTGCGCACCGCACCCTATGTCCTGGCCGCCCGGCTCAGCGGCTGCGGCGGGGGCACCATCCTGCTGAAATATATGCTGCCCCAGCTCATCGGCCCTCTGGCGGTCACCGCCGCCACGCAGCTGGGCACCGCGCTGGTGGACATAGCGGGACTGTCCTTTCTGGGCATCGGGGTCCAGGAGCCGCAGGCCGAGTGGGGCAGCATGATCAACCAGGCCCGGGCCTATATCCAGCTGAACCCGTGGCCGGTGCTGGCCCCGGCGGCGGCCACGGTGCTCACGGTGATGCTGCTCAACCGCCTGGGCGACTGCGTCCGGGACTGTGCGGCGGTGGAGGAGCGCGTATGACGGAGCAAACACCGATTCTGTCCGTGCAGGGTCTGTGCGCCGGGTACCGGGGACACACCGTTCTGCGGGACATTTCCTTTGCCCTGGCCCCGGGGGAGATCCTGTGCGTGGCGGGGGAGAGCGGCTGCGGCAAGAGTACGCTGCTGCGGGCGCTGATGGGCGCGGACGATGCGGCAGAGGTCACCGCCGGGACCGTTATCCTGGCGGGCCGGGAGCCGATGGCCCTGCCCCGCCGCCAGCGTCAGCGATATCGCTGCCGGCATATGGGGATGATCTTTCAGAATCCGGGAGCCTCCTTTGACCCTGTCCGGCCCTATGGCGCTCAGTTCCGGGACACGCTGAAAAGCCACGGCCGATACGATGCCCGGCGCTTCGCCGCCGACGCGGAGGAGGCTCTGGGGCGGCTGGGCCTTACGGACCCCTGTCGTCTGCTGGCATGCCGCCCGTATGAGCTCAGCGGCGGCATGAACCAGCGCATGGCCATGGCACTGGCCCTTCTGCTGGGGCAGCGGGTGCTGCTGGCCGACGAGCCCACCAGTGCCCTGGACGCCGTTCTGCGGCTCCAGATGGCCCGGGAGCTGAAAAATCTCAGCCGCAGCGGCGGCATGGCTCAGGTGGTGGTGACCCACGATCTGGCGCTGGCGCAGTTTCTGGCGGATACCCTGGCCGTGCTGCATGAGGGGCGGTTTGTGGAATACGGTCCTGCGGACGCGATGCTTCGTACTCCCGGACCCTATACGCGGCGGCTGCTGGAGGCTGTGCCCCGGCTGAAGGGAGGGAGCCTATGAGCCTGTTGGAGGGAAAGCTGCTGTCCAGAAGCTACGGCCCGGTGCAGGCGCTGGATCGGGTGTTCTTCACCCTGGAGCCCGGAGAGATATTGGGCGTCGCCGGAGAGAGCGGCTGCGGCAAAAGCACGCTGCTGCGGCTGATCAGCGGCCTGGAGCCGCCGGATACCGGCAAGCTGCTGCTGCGGGGACAGGCACTGCCTGCCCGGCGCAGCAGGGACCAGCTCAGAGCCGTGCAGCTGATCTTTCAGGACGCCGCCGGGTCCTTTCATCCCCGCCGCCGGATAGCAGATTCCATCCAGGACAGCGTCCGCAGTCTGCTGGGGCGGGACAGCCGCGCCGATATCCCGGCCCTGTGTGCCCTGGTGGGGCTTGACCCGGCGCTGGCCCGGCGGTATCCCCGGGAACTCAGCGGCGGCCAGTGTCAGCGCTTTGCCATTGCCCGGGCCATGGCCGTGGAGCCGGAGGTGCTGCTGTGCGACGAGATCACCAGCGCCCTGGACACGGTGTCCCAGGTCCAGATTGCGGAGCTGCTCCGCTCCCTGTGCCGCCGGAGGCGCATGGCTGCCGTGTTCGTCAGCCACGATCTGGCCCTGGTCAGCGGCCTGTGCAGCCATCTGCTGGTGATGCGGCAGGGCCGGGTGGTGGAGGAGGGACCTCCGGACCGGCTGGTCTCCGCCCCCTGTCACCCCTATACCCGCCGCCTGATCTCCTCCGTGCTGGAGCTGCAATAAACCGGAAAATCCGCCTTGCGGGAGCCGGGATACCCGTGCTATAATACAAGCACATATATCCCGAACGAGGAGGACTCTCCCTATGATCTATACCGACTTTCACGGCGAAAAGCTGTCCCTGCTGGGCTTCGGCACCATGCGTCTGCCGCTGGTTCCCGGCGGCACCCCGGCGGACATCGACGAAAAGACCACGGCGGACATGGTCCGCTATGCCATGGAGCATGGCGTCAACTATTTCGACACCGCCTATCCCTATCACGGCGGCATGTCCGAGCGGGTCATGGGCCGTGTGCTGAAGGACTACGACCGCAGCAGCTTCTATCTGGCCACCAAATACCCCGGTCACCAGCTCAGCAGCCACTACGATCCCGCTGCCATTTTCGAGGAGCAGCTGGAAAAGTGCGGCGTGGACTACTTTGACTTCTACCTGCTGCATAACGTGTACGAAAAGTCCATCGAGACGTATACGGACCCCCGCTGGGGCATCATCGACTATTTCCTGGAGCAGAAGAAAAAGGGCCGCATCCGCCATCTGGGCTTCTCCACCCACGGCGGCCTGGAGCTGATGGAGCGCTTCCTGTCTCAGCATGGCAAGGACATGGAGTTCTGCCAGATCCAGCTGAACTATCTGGACTGGACCATGCAGGACGCCAAGGCCAAGTGCGAGCTGCTGCGCCGCTATAACATTCCCATCTGGGTCATGGAGCCCATCCGCGGCGGCCGCCTGGCGTCCCTGACGCCGGAGGATGAGGCGCGGCTTCGCGCCCTGCACCCGGAGGAGTCCGTCGCCGCCTGGGCCTTCCGCTTCCTCCAGGGGGTGGAGGGGGTCCAGATGATCCTCAGCGGCATGACCACCCCGGAGCAGATGCAGGACAACGTCCGCACCTTTGCCGAGCGCCGCCCCCTGACGGAGCAGGAGGAAAGGGTTCTGCTGGACATCGCCAAGGGCATGTACGGCGCGGTGCCCTGCACCGGCTGCCGCTACTGCTGCGACGGCTGTCCCATGGGACTGAATATTCCCATGCTGCTGCAGGTGTATAACGAGATGAAGTTCTCTCCTTGCACCAACGTGGGTATGCGGGTGGAGGCTCTGCCCGAGGACAAGCGCCCCGCCGCCTGCGTGGGCTGCGGCCAGTGCACCCGGGCCTGTCCCCAGAACATTGACATTCCCACCGTTCTGAGGGATCTGGACGAGGAGCTGAAGAAGATCCCCAGCTGGGCGGAGATCTGCCGCCAGCGCGAAGAGGCTGCCCGCCGGGCCCGGGAAGCCAGATAACATGGCCCGGATCATTGACATCACCGATTTCTCCGCGCCGGAGCTGGATATCTACGCCCGCCTGACGGAAAACCAGCTGGTGAACCGGGCGGACCCGGATAACGCCCTGTTTGTGGCGGAAAGTCCTCTGGTCATCGGCCGGGCTCTGGACGCCGGGTGCACGCCGGTGTCGTTCCTGATGGAACGCAAGCATATCACCGGCAAGGGCGCGGAGGTGCTGGCCCGCTGTCCGGCGGATATTCCGGTGTATGCGGCGGAGCTGCCGGTGCTGACCCAACTGACGGGCTTTCACCTGACCCGGGGGATGCTGTGCGCCATGCGGCGGCCCCGGCTGCCCTCTGTGGAGGAGGTCTGTGCCGGAGCCCGGCGCATCGCTGTGCTGGAGAACGTCATGAACCCCACCAACATCGGGGCCATCTTCCGTTCCGCCGCCGCTCTGAATGTGGACGCGGTGCTGCTGACCGCCGCCGGCAGCGACCCGCTGTATCGCCGGGCCGCCCGGGTCAGCATGGGCAACGTGTTCCTGGTGCCCTGGACGTATCTGCCGGAGGGGGAGAGCTGGCCGGACCTGCTCCACGATCTGGGCTTCAGAACCGTGGCCCTGGCCCTGCGGGAGGATTCCCTGGCCCTGAACGATCCCCGCCTGCTGGCGGAGCCGAAGCTGGCCATGGTCCTGGGCACCGAAGGCGACGGCCTGGCCTCCTCCACCATCGCCTCCTGCGACTACACGGTGAAGATCCCCATGTCCCACGGGGTGGACTCCCTGAATGTGGCCGCTGCCAGCGCCGTGGCCTTCTATCAGCTGGCCCTGCTGAACGGATAAATGCGCCGCCTGCTCAGACTGTCAAAAAAGCAGGCTTGCCTCCGCCTTCGGAAAGGAAGATCGTTACGAAAGAAACCCATCAGGGGTGTCTTTCGTTTTCAAT